>Ga0209124_10000174_pt1 | contig 47070 bp, 34 predicted proteins | sample BarGraIncu01122A_FD_184502 | JGI IMG/M metagenome (GOLD analysis project Ga0209124, IMG submission 184502) | Arctic peat soil microbial communities from Barrow, Alaska - Barrow Graham LP Incubations 011-22A (SPAdes) (version 2) | ecosystem: Environmental > Terrestrial > Soil > Wetlands > Peat...
ATCGTCATCAGGAAATCGGCTCTGGAATTCAAAAATGGTAAGGCTTCTGAATCTATCCTCCATAATTTCAATATTAATTTCCTGTAAGATACGCATATTAACAGTATTTACAAAGTGCCTAATTCAAATTATTTAAATATATTTTGCAATATCATGCAATGTACACTTTTCCGATTTATGATTTTTAAAATGAATATCTAAAATCTAAAATTGTATTATTTGATTTCGTTTCAAAGCTAAATACAAAATCAGCAATTTCAAATGAACTTGGGCTATTTCCAAATAAATGGCACATGGGAAAAATCATTTTTCAATATACTATTGATTGAAAACCTTTATTGGAATTTTTTGTAGAAACTTTTTGCTGAATAGGGGTAAAAACAAAAAGGTAGGTTCAACAACCTACCTTTTCTCTCTTAAACTAACTAACCTAACTAAACCTAAACTTATGAAAAAAAATGTAATACAAATGTAGGGTGCGGAACTCAAAAATTGTTAAAAAAATTGTTAAATGATGTTAAAGTTATTGTGTTCTAAGTGTTAATTAAATGTTACTGAGCCACGAACTTATAGGTTATACTGCCTTTCTGAATCGTTGGTGCTTTTTGGTCTGCGTTGAATACTGTGCGATCGGCCGCCTGTATCGCATATTCTAACAATAGCGGATCACCTTTAAATCTAGTTGCTTCAGTTTTAATAACTTTTCCGGACCTATCAACTTGTATGTCAACTTTTATTTCACCTCCGCTTTTAGCCAGATATACAGGGATTGGTAATCTGATATGAAATCTGTTTTCCAAAAAATAGTGAATATTACTTTTACCTGCATATATTACATTTTTAATAGAATCAGGATTCTGGCCTTCTGTGGTGGCATCAGGCATTTTATAATTTTTTATTTGCGCTACTTTTTTCGATAATTGTTTGTTCACATTGGAAACAACTTTCTGGGCCTCCTCAATATCGTGTTTGTAATTGTCGTCAAAGAATTTATCATCTTTCATTTTTTTTATATCAGCGTCATTTACAGCACGATTGCTTCCTGATTGCTGATTGCTTTTCATTGATGGGGTTAAAGATGTATTCTTTTCCTCCTGTTTTTCTATTTCAGGTTCGGATTGTTGTTTTTTCTCTTCTTGCAATGCGAAATCGAGTAAGACGGCTTCTTCTTTTTCGATCCCAACATTTTTGTTTAATTCAGCAACCCAAAAAACGGCAACCAAAAGGATGTGAAAGATTAGGGTTCCCATAACCCCGTAAATGTTTTTGCGATATATTTCTTTGACACTCGACATAGTGGCGCAAATTTAGTAAAATCGGATTGCTATAGATTTTTGAAGTAAAGAAATCAAAAGTTGTCGTTGATTTAATAAGCAAGAATCAAGTTATCCTGTAACTATTTTTAACATTCCTTTTTGAAATATTTCAATAATTTTAAAATTTGGAATTAGTGCTACTGCCTTTATGAAAATTGTTTTGATAACTTTTATGTTTCTTTTAACTCTGAATCTTAGTGGGAGAGATTTTGCTATGTGTAATAATGACACAATAGACATTAGTTCCGTATATCAAGATACAATAAAGATAGATTCCAGATTGTTTTATGACAGCCTAAAAGTAAGAGCCCATCGTCATCAGATAACCAAATGGTTATATAATTGGATGATACGAAAAAATAACACTATCGAGAATAAGGAAGTTAAAACATCTGAGTATTATAGGGGCTATGCAAACAAAACTATTGGTTCAATTTCTATCAAATCGCTCGATGTATTTGGTCCGAATCTTTACGATACTTCAAAAGTATCCAATCTTTGGGTCGAAAAAATGGCTAATAAATTTCATTCAAAATCGAATCTTAATGTCATACGAAAGAACCTTTGGGTAAAAGAAGGGCAAAAATTAGATCCGAACCTGTTCATGGATAATGAACGTTTGCTACGCAGCTTACCTTATATAAAAGATGTGCGTTTTATAATTATTCCCAGGATTGGAAATGATGATATTGTTGATGTTTTGATACTTACACAAGACGTATTTTCATTGGGTGTCTCTGGAACTATTGGTAATGTAAACAAGGGAAAAATTGGGATTTTTGATAAAAATATATTAGGCATCGGACATGAATTGGGTGTTACATTTGTTGGTCATACAGATTTATTACCCCATTTGGGGTTTGAAACCTATTATGCAATAAATAATGTGAATGGAGATTTCATCAACTTCTCAACCGGATATTCCAATACTTATCTTAAACAGGATTTTTTCATAACGTTGGAACGTGACTTTTTAAGACCTCAATCAGTATATGCAGGAGGTTTAACGGCCTATAGAAGTTTCAGAAGTAATAGTATCTATTTAAATGATAATGTGGCCAGTGAAACGCTTCTGAATTATTTATTTATGGATGGCTGGTACGGAAGGCGAATAAATCTGGGAATCAACCCAAAAGATAGTCGTTTTCAAATGACTCTGTCAGGAAGAATCAGATACACATCATTTTACACTCGTCCGATACTTGACATTAACCAACAACAGTATTTTGCTAATAGTACATTTTATTTGACCAGTTTAAGTTTTTCTCATCGATCGTATAACCGCGATCACCTTATTTACAGTTATGGCATTACTGAAGATATTCCAAAGGGTTATCTTCACGAATTAGTCTTCGGGTATGATAAAAATGAATTTGGAAACCGTTTCTATTCTCATTTATTTTTATCAACCGGCAATATATTTAAGCAAAAGCCATTCTATTTTTATTCTTCTCTGGGTATGGGTAGCTTTTGGAATAAATCCGGTTTTGAGCAAGGAATAGTTGATGTAAAAATTAATTTTATTTCACCATTGTTCACTTTCTGGAACTTACCAAGCCGACAGTTTGTGAAATTGAATTATACATTTGGAATCAATCGTTTTGATATTGAGAATCTTTTATTGCTCAATAGTGATGGAATCAGAGGATTTGGAAGCCGCATAGAGAAAGGGAAGCAGCGCCTGACGATAAATTTGGAAAGTGTATTCTTTCAGAAGAAGTCAATATTGAATTTTCGGACTGCTTTGTTCTCATTTTTTGACATTGGAGTTGTTGGTCCAGCAAAACAATCAATATTTAAACAGACTTATTATTCCGGGATTGGGGTTGGCCTTCGAATCAGGAACGAGAACCTGATTTTTAAGACCATACAGATTCGACTTGCATATTACCCAAATCATCCTGATGATGTTAATTTCTTTGGTTTTATTCTTGACGAAGTTTCCAAAAATAGTTTTTATAGTTTTCAACCTCATGGACCTGAACCTTTGAAATTTCAATAAAATTGAGTCTATAAATTTTCCAGAAAATAGTTGCTTACTTTTTCCATCAGGTGAAGTCGGTCGTTTCCCCGAACATTGTGTTCATGGGTTGGATAGACGAAAAAATCAACCTGCTTGTCCAAATCAACACATTTTTTTAAAAATTGAATACTATGTTGCATCACCACTGTTTGATCTTGTAAACCATGAATAATCATCAGTTTGCCCTGAAGTTTTTCCGCATAATTTAGCATATTCGAATTCTGGTATCCGAGTGGATTTTCTTCCGGAGTATCCATATAGCGTTCGCCATACATTACTTCATACATGCTCCAGTCAACTACAGGACCTCCAGCCACACCAACTTTGAATGTTTCAGGATGTCTGAGCATTAGATTCAGTGTCATAAATCCCCCAAAACTCCAGCCGTGCACCCCAATGCGTTGGGTGTCAACGTATGGCAGTGATTTTAAATACTCAATTCCTTTCATCTGATCAGCGGTTTCTACCACTCCCAACTGGCGATGGATCACATTTTCAAACTCTTTGCCCCTGTTCGAAGAGCCTCTGTTATCAACCGTGAAAGCGATATAACCTTTCGAAGCCATGTAATATTGCCACCATCGGGCATCGTTGAGCCAGGTTTTGCTAATCAATTGAGCATGTGGACCACCATAAACATAAACGATTACCGGATATTTTTTTGCAGGATCAAAATTGTTGGGTTTGATCATTCTGCAATACAAATCAGTGACTCCGTCATCGGCTTTGATCGTAAATACAGTATTTTCGCCTAAATCATAATCTTTCAAAGTATTTTGAGCTTCAGAAATGGTTTTCACAAGCATGCCTTTGCTTGAAATCAAATCAATTCGTCCGGGAACATTGGTGCTTGTCCAACGGTCGATCAGATATTGATTGTCTGGTGACAATATTCCTGAATGTGTGCCTGAATCTTTGGTTAATCGGTCAATTTTTCCTGATAGGATATTAATCCGGTATAGATGTCGTTCAAGAGGACTTTCTTTGGTCGCTTCAAAAAATAGTTGTTTTTCATCGGCATCAAAACCCAATAATTCGGTGACTTCCCAGTTTCCACGGGTTATTTGGATGAATTTTTCGTCCTTCATGTTGTATAAATAAACATGGTTCCATCCATCCTGACGACTTTGATAATAAAATTTCTCCGGATCATTTTTCGAGAATATAATCGGATGAAGCGGTTCAACATATCTTGCATCAGTTTCTTCCAGAACTGTTTTGACCAGATCTCCGGTAGAAGCGTCGTATTGGTTGAGTTTTAGATGATTTTGTTCCCGGTTCAGTTCAGCAATAAAGATTGTTTTTTCATCGGGACTCCAACTAATATTGGTCAAATAATGATCTAAAGGTTCACCCGTTTTCATAAAAACGATCTGCTTAGTTGCCAGATTGTAAATGCCAAGTTTTACCTGATGACTGGTCATTCCGGCCATCGGATATTTGATGTTTACCAGTTTGGCTTCTCTAATCATATAATCCACCAGCGGATAGTCACCAACCATGGTTTTATCCATTCTATAAAATGCAAGCTGGCTTCCTTTAGGTGACCAAAAAGTTCCTTTTTCAATGCCGAATTCGTTCCGGTGGACCGCAGCGCCGTTTATGATATACGGATTCTGGTCTTCGCTAATCTGCTGACTTCCGAGTAATCCTGTAATATATAGATTGTTATTGATTGTATAAGCCAATGTGGAATTGTCTGTATTAAAATCCAGATTTTCTGCGTCTTCAGGATAGGAAATATTCGTTGAAATCAATTTATCTTTCAGATTCAGAATCAGAAGATGTTTATCAATGCGAAACGAGATGCTGGATTCTTTGATAAATGAAAACGTCGGGAATGTTTCAGTTTTCTTTATTCCCTTTTGAATTAATGCAGCGTTTAAATCAGCAAGCGAAAGCAATTCGGTCGAATCATTGTTCTGAATATTAAACTGAAACAGATTGTTTTCCTTCACTGTCACATAATGCCGCGCATCCTTCCATTTCAATTGTTTTGGCGTTGCAGGTTTCAGATAACTGCTACTGCCAAGGGTTGCGTCCTTCAAACTCATTGTTTGCTGGGCACTTACACTCAAAATGATGACAAATAGCGCCAAAAGGATTGATAACCGTTTCATTCGATATATACTTTGTTTTAACTAAATAAACTCATTATTTCTTCTTCAGTAATTGCATTGATTGGATTATTCGAGTTGATGAATTTCTCTACCAATGCTGATTTTTTCGATTTTAATGCTTGTATTTTTTCTTCAATCGAATTCTCGGTAATAAAACGATATACAAATACCTTTTTATTCTGTCCAATGCGGTGGGCACGGCTGATGGCCTGATTTTCGGCAGCAGGATTCCACCATGGATCAATAATAAAAACATAGTCGGCAGAAGTGAGGTTCAACCCAACACCACCGGCTTTTAGCGAAATCAGGAAGATGCGGTTGTCGGGATCTTCCTGAAATTGCCGGATGACCTTTTGCCGGTCGGTTGTCTTGCCTGTTAACAGCGAGTATTTCCAGTTTTTTGATTCAATTTTGGTTTGCAGTAATTCCAAATGTTTGACGAAGGACGAGAAGATCAATACTTTGTGGTTTTCGGCCACCAAGTCTTTTAAACAACTATATATTTCGTTGAATTTTCCTGATTCGGTATCGGCTACTTTGGTAACAAGCGACGGATGGTTGGCCAGTTGACGAAGTTTTGTCAATCCCTGAAGCATGATTAAAGCTGATTTTTTGATGCCATTTGTTTCAATGTTTTTCAGGATGGCATTCCGAATGGCCGATTTTTCAGTCTCGTAGATTTCCTGCTGCTCTTCGGTCATCTCGCAATATCTTATTTGTTCAGTCAGAACAGGTAAATCGCTGGCTACCTCTTCTTTAGTGCGTCTTAGTAAAAACGGGCGAATCAGTTTTTGCAGTTTTTTCTGTTGGTCTTCGTCATTCTTTTTCTCAATCGGGGTAATAAATTCGCGCTTGAAATAAGGCAAACTCCCCAACAAACCTCGGTTAAGGAAGTTGAACTGCGACCATAAATCTGACAACGAATTTTCAATTGGCGTACCGGTAATAACAAGTTTGTATTTCGACCTGATTTCGAGGATACTTTTATGCGTTTTCGAAGATGCATTCTTGATGTTCTGACTTTCGTCGAGAATCAGGTAAAAGAATTCGAAAGAACTTAGCATTTCGTAATCATTTCGCAAAGTTCCATAAGTGGTCATTATCACATCGTTATTTCTTATCGCAGAAATCATATTGCCCGATTTTTTGCGCATTGCACCAACGTGTTTATAAACCTTTAACGACGGGGCAAATTTCTGAATTTCATTTTCCCAGTTGTGTATAAGCGAAGTCGGCATCACGATCAGCGATGCCGGTTGAACCGTGTCGGGTGCATCGACAGTATCAAATAGCGAAAATTGCAATTGGTTGTCTTTCTCAATTTTAGGTGACAATGGAACGACCGATTTCTTTTTCAATTTCAGCAGAAGTGTCAGAGTTTGAATGGTTTTTCCCAACCCCATGTCATCAGCCAGACAGCCACCCAACTGGTTTTCGTAAAGTCGGTACATCCAGGAATAACCGTCGGTTTGGTAATTTCGCAGTTTTGCTTTAAGCTCAACCGGGATTTCAACTTTTTGTGCTGAATCTGAATTTATCTGTTCAAGCTTCTTAAAATAATTGCGGTCAATGCTCTTAAATTTGTCTTGTAAAAGCTGAAAATGATGCTTTTTTACCCTCAATATATTGCCATTGAGTTTCGCAAAAGGAAAGATTTCCTGATACGTTGAAAACCACTCTAGCGGCAGAATGGCAATTTCTCCTGAAGGCAGTTCAAATTCACGGATATTGTTTAGAATATGTTTGCGAAGCCGGAAAAACGGAATTTGGTAATCGCCAAATTTCACCATTGCCAGAATGTCAAACCAGTCTTCGTTACTTTTTATTTGTACATCAAGTATTTGTGATCCGGTAAAATATTTCTTGTTAAGCTTATTTTGCTGAATGATGAATCCCATGGTTTGCAATTCTTCGCTATTTTTAGAAAGCCACTGAATACCACGGTAGTAATTTTCAGTTTCATGTTTCTCCTTATCTTCTTCGGGGTTCCAAAATCCGTTTTTATATTTCAATCCAAGTTTTTTTAGGAAAGCCAATTGCTCTTCTTCCCACATCCGGTCACGGACAAACTTTTTAAAAGTGTAATCGCCCCTGGAATTTTCGAGGCTCACAAACACACTCGAAACTGCATCGTCGAGATATTGACTGTTTTCGTACCTGAATTTTACAATCAAAGTTGGTTGGAGCGACAAATCCTGTTCCAGCGAAAGAATAGTTTTGCGGGGAGGTTGGCTTTCTGTGATGGTAAATCCGGTTGCTTTGACCTCAAAATCCCGGATTGTATTCAGGATAAAGGTTTGGTAATACTTATCTTCCGCCTGACGGGGAATCAAAACTGTATCTTTGGTCAGAAAAGGAATTAATTTTTTTCCTGAAAGTATCTTGAAAACATACAGCTGATTGAGATAAACAAAGCAGCACGGTTGTGTGCATACCATCTTTACATTTTTATGCAGCAGGTCAATCTCTTTTCCTTCATGGGCTATCTTGAGGTGATATTTGGTGCTAGTTTCGGTACGGTTGAAGTAAAAGGTGCAATCAGAAAAAGTACGGTTGATGTTGATTTCATCTTCGTCGTAGAGATGCGCGTATTTGGCCTGCTTGAAAAACAGCCGTGTATTTCCTTTCATCAACAGCAAAACACATCGGTAAATGTATTTGTCGATGTATGGACTGATATGATTTTGAAAAAGATCTTTGTCAATGTTCTGGAAGAAGCTGGGCTGATCCGTTTTCTTAGTGAACTTCTTCATTAACATTTCGTCGCTGTAATTCTCTATAAGCTTTAGCAATTCCAGCTCCTGATCGTTTAAAACTACCTCTCCGCTTTTGACATCACGAAGTTTGACAGTTTTTTTTACAACGAAATACGAGTTCTCTTTTTCAATCAAAAGAGGTACAAAAATGTATCCAACTGAGCGGTGTTCTGTAAATCCAATTATAAATTCCTGAGCCAATTTTCTGAATTTTATTGATTTGTCATTCTTTCTGCATTCATTTTCTATTCGTGCCTTGGCGCACAAACAAAACTTTAAAGATAGATCATTCCAGAATGAGATTGATATTTTTTTTTCAGGAAGCAGTGATTTTTAAAATTTGGAGTTTAGAATGTTGTGTTTTTCTGTTTGATTTTCAGGGGTATATGTACCTTGAAGTTTCTTTACCGTGTAAACACCCAATCGTTTTCACTCGAAAGCTGGTTGTTGAAATAATATCCTTCAAAATCAAAAGCTTTTATTTCCTCAGGATCGGAGATGTTGTTCAGGACAATGAACCGGCTCATTAGTCCACGTGCTTTTTTTGCGAAGAATGATACCATTTGGTACTTTCCATCTTTCTGTTCCTTGAATGATGGAGTGATAATTCTGGCCTTCAGCTTTTTAGTGTCGATAGCGCTGAAATACTCATTGGAGGCTAAATTAATCAGGATATTTTGACCTGTTAAAGCCATTTCCTGATTTAGTTGTGATGTGATTTTTGTTTTCCAGAATTCGTAAAGGTTCTTTTTCCTTGAAATGCCTATTGAAGTGCCCATTTCTAAACGGTAAGGCTGGATCAGGTCGAGTGGTTTTAGCAGGCCGTAAACTCCTGAAAGTATCCGGATTTTTTGCTGGGCTATTTCGAATTCGTCGGCTGAAAATGTTTCAGCTTTCAATCCGTGATAAACATCTCCATTGAACATCAGCACTGCCTGCCACGAATTTTCAGGAGTAAAAGGAGTTGTCCATGCCTGAAACCGCTGAAAGTTTAATTCTGCCAGTTTGACTGAGATGCCCATCAGTTTAGCCAATTGGGCTGGCTTTTTCTTTTTTAGAACCGATACAATTGTCTCTGCTTCAGGCATGAATTTTACTTCAGTGTATTTTCCAAGCTGAATAGGAGATTGTTCGTAAAGTGATTTTGCAGGTGAAATTACAATGATCATATTTCTTTTTGTTGATTCGATGGAAGAAAAACAAATATAAAGATTCAAAGTTGAGCTTGTGCTGAAAAGTAATTTTAAGTCAGACTATAAGGTAAAAGGAACAAATCAGACATCTACATTCGCAAATTAATTGAGAAATATCAACTTTCAGATAGATTAAAGTTCTACTTTTGCGTAAACTTTTAAAAATTATGAAACCAAAAATAGCCGCTCAATCGGGCACTTTCGAGTCGAGTGATGTGATTGTTCTGATCGAACCGCTGCCCGACAATTCAGGCAGAAAAATAGAAGTTTCCTCCACTGTGATGCAGCAGTTTGGCTCCAGTTTTAACCAGATAGTTGTGGATATGCTTGATCAGTTTGAAATGACTGATATACATTTGATTGCAAAAGATAAGGGCGCTTTGGAACCAACAATTAAAGCCCGTCTCGAAACTGCGATCAAACGTTCGCTCGACCTTCAGGAAGGAACATTGAAATAACACAACCATGAATAAAATTTTCAGGAACAGAAGAACAATGCTTTACATTCCGGGGAATAATCCGGCAATGATTCAGCAGGGTGGGGTATATGGTGCCGACAGTATTTTACTTGACCTTGAAGATGCCGTGGCTTTGAACCAAAAGGACGCTGCCCGCATATTGGTCAGAAATATGATAAAAGTGACCGATTTTTACGATGCTGAGGTTTGTGTAAGGGTCAATCACCTGAGCACTCCTTTCGGATTGGCTGATCTTGAGGAGATTGTACCATTGCAACCTTCGGCGATTCGCTATCCAAAGACCGAGTCGCCCGAAGAGGTAGCCGACCTTTTAACCATTATTGAAAAAATAGAAGACCGTCATGGACTTCCTCATAATAAGATGACGCTTCATGCGATGATTGAAACCGCAATGGGAGTTCAGAATGTATTTAATATTGCGAGTAAATTCGCTCGCGTTGATGCAATAACCATTGGTGGACAGGATCTTACAGCGGATATGAATATCATTTATACTTCTGATGGCGCTGGAATTGATTTCGCACGAAAAAGAATTGTGATGGCAGCAAAAGCAAGCCATATTGATGTAATTGATACTGTTTTTCCTGATGTGAACGACGAAGAAGGTTTGCGTAGAGAGACTGAATATGCCAGAAAGATTGGATTTACTGGCAAAGCGGTCATAAATCCTCGTCAGATAGATGTTATTCACGAGGTATTTACTCCAACTGAAGAAGAGATTAGGAAAGCTTATCGCATTGTCAAAGAATTCAGGATCAATAGCGCGGCTGGTATTGGAGTTTTTGCCATCGACGGAAAAATGATTGATGCCCCAATTGTAGCCAGAGCCGAATATCTTCTGAGACTTGCCAATGTGACGGTGGTCTAGTTTCGAAGATGGCTTACAACTATTTCCGTCTTCGGTCTCCGGACTTCTGTCCGCTTCATAATATTGAAATCAACATTGAAAAATAACAACATTAATATATCAGCATAATGCTAAACAGTTTAGGGAGAGAAATTCCTGAATTTATAGAGGGAATCGGAAAATTGGAACCTTTTCAGGGAGCACTAACAAAGTTGAGCAAAGGGTGGATGGATGAACCAACAATTCCAGCTCCAAATAAAGCTTACCTGCCTCATCAGAGCAAACTTTGCAAAACGCTTGAAGAGGCGATAATAAGAAGTAACCCGCACAGTGGAATGACGGTTTCGTTTCACCATCATTTGCGGAATGGGGATATTATTCTGGTTCAAACACTTACGATTCTTCATAATATGGGAATCCGTGATATTACGCTGGCTTCCTCATCATTGAATGAATGTCACGATCCGATTCTTCCATATCTTAAAGACGGAACGGTGACCCGCATCTTTTCATCGGGTATTCGCAGCCAATTGGGACGTGCTATTGCCTTGGGCGTTTTGGATATTCCTGTTATTATCCATTCGCATGGAGGTCGCGTGCGCTGCATTCATACCGGAAAAATTCAAATTGATTTGGCCGTAATTGCTGCTTCGGCTGCCGACTGCGAAGGAAATGCAACCGGTTCGCACGGAAAATCGGCTTTTGGTTCGATCGGTTATGCTGTTATTGATGCCCGATATGCTAAACAGGTGATTGTGGTAACTGACAATCTGGTTGATTTTCCATGTATTCCGCTATCGATTTCACAGAATTTCATCGATCATGTGGTGTTGGTTGATTCGATTGGCGATGCTTCGAAAATTGCAACTGGAACAACACGTATCACTAATTCGCCTATGGATCTTCGAATTGCAAAACTGGCAGCCGATGTGATCGAACATTCCGGATTTTTTATTCCCGGATTTGCTTTTCAGGTCGGAGCCGGAGGCGCTTCGCTGGCCGTTGCTAAGTTCATTCGCGAAAAGATGAAAACAAGAGGGCTTAAAGGAAGTTTTATGCTTGGTGGCATCACTTCTTATTGTGTCGATATGCTCAATGAAGGACTTTTCGAGACCATTTTTGACGTGCAATCATTCGATGCAATGGTGAGTAATTCGCTCCTGAATAACCGTCATCATATTGAGATTCCTGCAGCGCTTTATGCAAATCCGTTCAATTGTGGTTGTATTACCAATAAAATTGATGTGGTGGTTCTTGGTGCACTCGAAATTGACGTTGACTTTAATGTAAACGTGATTACCGGTTCTGAAGGAAATATCCGAGGTGCGTCTGGTGGTCATTCCGATACAGCATCGGGCGCAAAGCTTACGGTGGTGGTTTGTCCATCGTTCCGTGGCCGGATTCCGATTATCAAAAAACGGGTGCATACCATTGTTACTCCAGGCGAAACGGTTCATGTTCTTGTGACTGAGCGTGGAATTTGTGTTAACCCGGCCTTCAAAGAACTGGAAGAAAATCTCAGGAAAGCAGGACTTAATATTAAAGATATTCATGATCTTGAAATTGAAGTCGATCAAATTACCGGAATTCCTGCGCCACTTGAATATACCGACAAGATTGTTGGAATTGTAGAATACCGCGATGGAACTATCATTGATGTGATTCATCAGCTAAAAGAGAAGTAAACCGGAGGCCGGAGAAGGAAGTCCGGAGTCGGAAGAAAACCTAAAATAAATTAATCAGGGAGGACAACGATCGAACCACTCCAATCTATATTGGAAGCCCGTGAACAACGGGCTTTTCTGAAAAAGGAAATTGCACAGAAGGGTTTTCCCGGTGTGAGTTTAAGCCTGAATGTTCCCGGTTTTCCGAAGAGCAATTCTACCGTTAAGGCTTTTTTTGATCTTGTTTTGCACGATCTGAAATACACGCTTAAAGCTCATTTGGTTGAAATTCATCACCAGGATGCCATTGAAATATGCGATGCTGCCGGAGATTTTTTCATCGTGCCGTGTTCAAAAGGGACCAAAGCTTTGCCTGATCTCAAACAAGTTTGTGAAGATTTCGAGGTGAACCATCCGCTTGGTCGGTTTATTGATGTTGATTTGAATGATGGACTTGGGAATACGGTTTCATCGGGAAAATCGAAATTGTGCTTTTACTGCAATGAAAAACCAGCCATTGAATGCCGACGAGAAAATGCACACGATCACGACCAGTTGAGATCGTTTATGTTTTCGAAAATGGCTGAATACTGCCGCAAAGAAAGGGAAGCAGCAATTGTAAAAAGACTTACCTCGCTAGCCTTGAATGCACTTCTATATGAAATTTCACTCACTCCAAAGCCGGGCCTGGTCGATAAATTCAGCAATGGAAGTCATGGCGACATGAGTTATCGAACCTTTATTGATTCTTCAGCGGCAATTTCAACCTGGTTTGGAAGCTTGGTTCATGCCGGGTTCTCATTTCAGGAAAGCGATTTTACAAAAGCACTTCCAATCCTCCGGGTTATCGGATTGCGCATGGAATCGGCAATGTTTGAAGCTACTGAAAATGTTAATACTCAGAAGGGAATCATCTTTTTAATGGGACTTTCGTTGTTTGCTTGCGGCAAGCTATTCAGTGAAAATGATCGATTTCAAGCTGAACAGTTTCGTAGCATCATCAGCGATATTTGCAAGGACATTGTGAAGAATGAGCTTGTCAATATTTCACAAACGGGAAAAAGTCATGGTGAGGATATTTTTCGGAAATATGGTTTCAGCGGAGCACGCGGAGAAGCTGAAAGTGGATTTCGGACGGTTTTTGAGCTTGGTTTGCCCCAATTGAACGGAACTGAGAAATTGAATGATGAAATGATGATCAAATGTTTTTTGGCTATCGTATCGAAAAATGATGATACAAATATTCTTTATCGACGTGGCCCAATTGTCTTGTCCGCTTTTCAGGATTTGTGCAAAAACGCATTGGGAAATTTCGATGAACCAAATTATTCAGCGGTGATTGATTTTTGCAAAAATGAAAATATTTCGCCCGGAGGTTCTGCTGATTTGCTTGCAGTGACTATTTTTGTATGGTCGGTTATAAACGATCCTGTTTTTACAAATTTATTTCTGAAAAATGACTTTTGAAGATACCGATTTTCGGCAGGAAACCCTTGATCTTGACAATCCTTTTGATGTTAAGTTAGTGAAGGATTTTCTCTTTAGCCTTGGCTTTGAGTTTGATCCGTCGGAGGTTGAATGCACAATGATTGTGTATAATCTGAAAGGTGAATTGGTTGGAACAGGTTCGCATTTAGGGAGGATTTTAAAATATGTTGCCGTTTCTCCCAAATTCCGCGATACCACTGCCTTTGCCTTGATTGTTACTTATATGACTGAGAAACTTTTAAAGAAATATAAACATACTTTTGTATTTACACGCCCTGAAAATTCTGTCAGGTTCCGTGGATTAGGCTTTACTGAAATTGCTTCTGCACCTCCTCTTTTTACATTGCTTGAGTTTGGTTTCGAGTCGATATTCACCTACCAGGATTACCTAAAAACCTTGATTGTTCCTGTTAAAACCTCCGCAGTGGCTGCTATTGTGGTCAATTGTAATCCATTTACCAACGGTCATAAATTTCTGATCGAAAAGGCCGCCGCCGAAAACGAGATTGTTTATCTCTTTGTGGTGGAGGAAGATCTTTCTGCATTTCCTTTTGCTGTGAGATGGGAATTGATCCGGAAAGGGATTGTGCATCTGAAAAATGTAGTGATGGTTCGCGGCGGAATGTACATTGTTTCAGGATCTATCTTTCCTGCCTATTTTCTTAAAAATGAAACGATTAACGATGTAATGCAAAAGCAGGCAGAGTTAGATGTTAAAATTTTTGCCAACTATGTTGTTCCTGTGATGGGCATCAAAAAACGATATGTTGGTACCGAAAAATATTGCGCTACAACCGCTGCATATAATCAGGCAATGAAAACGATATTACCTGATTATGGTGTTGAAATAGTTGAAGTTACAAGGAAAGCAATCGGTTTGGAAGCAGACAATTCACCGGATTATATCAGCGCGTCGAAGGTTCGCGAGGCGATTAAACAGGATAAATTGGATGAATTAATTGATTTTCTTCCCGATTCGACGCGCGATTTCCTTTTCTCTGATGAGTCGTTGGATATCAGGCTAAAAATAAAAACAGGAGAAGGGCGGCATTAAAAAATCACCCATTCCTGCTGCATTACCATACATAAGTTCCTACGGCACCTTTGTCCAACGAAGTTGTAACCGACTTACCGTTGAATTTTATATTGAATTGCTGATTGTCGTTGCTATTATTCTGTACAATCAATATCCTTTTACCTTTCGGAGTTTTGAAAGCCACGTTGGGCAAATTGTCTGGCAGGTTGGAGTCTATCCTGACTGAACCTGGGCGAACAAACTTGGCGGCGTGTGCCAGAACGTAATAAGCCGGATTGTGTGTTACCGAATCGCCATCAATGGTAATTGTACCCAAACACTTATCGCATCCTCCATCATTGGTGTGCGGATCGTATAATGGGTCTGAAGCCATGTTCCATTCCACCTCATTCCGGCACCAGTTACGGGTTCCACCAATAATCAACGTGCGAACATGCCACGCCAGATCACTTGCCAGATTACCAGGTGCACCAACCCATTGTTCAGTAAAGTATAGGTTTTTGGCAGGGTAGGCTTCGTGAACTTTGCTCAAATCTTCAATTTTTCCGCCGTAAAGGTGAAATGCTGATCCGTCCACATATTTGGCAGCTTCCGGGTCGCTTAGGATTTGTAGCGGGTAATCGATTCTATCGGCATTGTGATCGTAAACGATGATTTTCGTTTTAATGTTAGCCGCTTCAAATGCCGGTCCCAGACTTTTTTTAATGAAATCTGCCTGATCCAATGCCGTCATGTACATACTGGGATTGTTTCCCGGATGCAATGGTTCGTTCTGAATAGTGATTGCATCGATGGCGATTCCTTCCGCTTTCATTTCCTGAATATATTTCACGAAATATTTGGCGTAGGCATCAAAGTACTCAGGTTTTAAACTGCCACCTTTGGTCGCATTGTTTGTTTTCATCCAGGTTGGAGCCGACCATGGCGAACCCAGAATTTTTATATTTGGATTGATCGCCAGAATTTCTTTCAAAACCGGTATTAAATCTGCTTTTTCAGGTTCAAGACTGAATTTGGTCATTTCGACATCTGTTTGTCCGGCTGGCAAATCGTTGTACGAAAAAACATGATCGCTCAAATCAGAAGCTCCGATGCTGATTCGCAAGTAGCTGATACCAATATTGTTTGCATCGGTGGCGAAAAGCTCTTTCAGTATTTGTGCCCGTTTTGCAGTACTCATTTTGTGGAGAAGCGTGGCGCTTCCGCCTGTCAGGCAGTTCCCAAAGCCATCAATGGTCTGGAACGTTTTAACTGGATCAATGGTAATGGTTGGATTTTGGTTAACGACGTACCCAAAGCTTAGACTGATATTTTGTCTTTGAAAAAGTACATTATTCGTAGGGCTGGTAATCCAGGCCTCAACTTCAGTTTTAACGTTTTTCTCAGAAGAACTTAGTCTTTCAGAATTATTATCGTTTGATGTGTTTTGACCCATTCCGAAGAGTAACAACAGTAAGGTGAGAAGTAAATTCATACTCTTGGTTTTTATTGGTTAAACGATAATATTTTCATGTATCTTATTTGATAATCAAATGAGTGAAACTATTTTCCGAATTTTTAATCCGGACAATGTATGATCCGCTTCTGAAATTACTGAAATCAATTTCCTTTCGGGATGTCTCACCTGAAAATGTCATTGTGCTGATTATTCTTCCTGAAAGATCACTGATTGAAACTTCGGTTTTCCCGGTAGTAATTCCCGTTTCAATAAATAATTTGTCGTTGACGGGATTTGGATAAACGCGATCATTTGCGAAACTTGGCTTTGAAATCGAGCTGGGCCAATCCAATTTGGTGATTTCAATCCAATTCAGGTTAAATCTTCCGGTATTGGTATAAACCTGTAATTTATGCTTCCCTGAAGTTAGCCGAATGGTTGTTTGAAGCGTATTCCAGTTTTGCCAACCACCCGAAGATGCAATTTGGAGAGTTCCAATGGAAGTGTTATTCTCTCGTAATTCGAGATTGCTGTTTGCATTGGCCGCAATTCTGAAATAAACAGTATAGTCGTTGGTTGTTGGCACATCAATATTGTATTCGAGCCAGTCGCCGGCATCAATCCAGCCAACGTTGGCAATTCCTGAAACATCACTGGTGGCTTCGATTGAAACGCCATACATTGTTGAATAACTTTCGGCTTCAATGCGGGCCGGAATAGGGGTGTAGCTGTTCGGATCGTGAACCGGGTTGTAATTCACGTACAATTGCCCAAGTTCTGTCAGTTGGCCCGATTGTGAGTCAAACAGGCTGATGTAGGGCGAACTGTTGGTTCTGTTGCCGGTAAACCATGAATACCTGAATACCATCGGTTCACTTTCTAGGTAATCGAGAGCGCCCAAAATCAATCCTTTTTGCATGGCGAGCGTAATGGTCGGCTGATCCCAACATGCAAATTCAGTCAGCCAAATGGGCTTGTTGTATTTTTTGAATTGATTGATGTAATCTGTTAAGGCTCCCGAATAACACATGTAATTGTGAACTGCAATGTAATCGACCTGGCAATTCGGACAGGCAGCGAAAAAGGCATCCAGATAAGCCACCGGATTCGAATAGGTAACGCCGTTTTCCTGAACTCCATCGCCTGAATAATTGACTGCCGGACCAACAATCTTTAACCCAAAATCATGAGCTAATTTTTCGAGTTTAGGCCACGCAGCGGCAGCTTCAGATGGTTTCATATTGGCTTGCGACATAAAATTGGGCTCATTGAATCCCAACAGATATTTGGCTTCGGGATGGCTGGAATAATATGCCCGTAATCCTGCTTCATCAAACGAACCGTTCCAGGCCATTGGCACAAAGTCCATTCCGTAGTTCTGGTAAACCATTGCCACCATACTTTCAGGCTGATAATACCAGTTGTACCACCATGAAACGCCTTTTGAAACGGCGGCCAAATCAGCTTCCGAAAAACTTCCGTATGCAATTCCCCGCTTCTGGCTTTTTGTTTGAGCATTTGCCTGAAATGAAAGTAATATCAGACACAAGAAAATGAAGAGTTCCTGAAAGAAATATTTACATTTTGTCAATCGATACATCTTGTATCAGTTTAAGAAGGCATTATGTTGTACTAATGTTTACTTCAGTTTAAAAGTTCAAAACTGTCTTTTAGCCTGATGTCGGAGGACGAGGCACCAATCATCAGATCAAAATATCCGGGCTCTGCCACCCACTGCAACTGTTGATTATAGAACGACAGTTTTTCAGCATTAATCACAAATTTAACTGTTTGGTATTCGCCGGCTTTTAGTTTTAATTTCCTGAAATCTTTCAACTCCTTAATCGGACGAACGATTGAGCCGACTTTATCGCGCAGGTATAGTTGTACAATTTCTTCGCCATCGTATTTGCCAGTATTGGTGATATCAACAGAAACTTCAATCTGCTCATTGTTTTTCATTTTCTTGCTGCTCATCTCCAAATTGCTGTATTTGAATGTGGTATAGCTCAATCCATAGCCAAATTCATACTTTGGGAAAATGGATAAATCGTTGTAGGAAGAATTGTAATTGTGATTCTTATCGCTTGTGGCAGGCCGTCCAGTATTAAAATGACTGTAGTAAATTGGTATTTGCCCAACACTTAGCGGAAAAGTAATTGGCAGTTTTGCCGATGGATTGTAATCTCCAAAAAGTACGTCAGCAATGGCATCACCGGCTTCGCTTCCCAACCACCATGTATATAAAATGGCGGTGGCATTATCAGCAGTATAATTGAAAACAAGTGGACGACCGGCGTTAATTAAAACAACGACAGGCTTCCCGGTTGCCAAAAGTTCTTTCAGCAAATCTTCCTGAACTCCCGGTATATTAATGTTACTTCTGCTTTTCGCTTCGCCACTCATATCTCGACGTTCGCCAATACTCAATATCACCACATCAGCCTGTTTTGCTATGGATACAGCTTCGGCAAATCCTTTTTTGTTATCTCCTTCAATATCACATCCTTTTGCATAGAGTAGGGTAGTGCCGCTACCAACTTTATTTTTCAAACCTTCCCATTGCGAAACAATGAAAGTTGAGTCTATACCAGGAACAGCAACATCCCAAAATCCTTTGTTTTGTTTCAGTGGTTTTACCAATGGACCAATAAAAGCGATTGTTTTTATGTCTTTGGATAAAGGCAGTATTTGATTTTCCTGATCAGGCAGATGAGAATTCTTCAATAAAACGATGCTTTTTGAAGCAATTTCTCTGGCCACTTTTGCATGTTCCGGATTATTCAATTCTTTTTGTTCTCTTTCAGGATTACAATATTTGTAAGGGTCATCAAACAAGCCAAGTTCGAATTTCTTTGTCAGGATTCGTCTAACTGCATCATCAATCAGGGCGACCGGTACTCTTTTATCATTCACCAATTGTTCCAGGTTATTTTTATAACAACGACTTTCCATGTCCATATCGCAACCAGCTGTTATTGCAGATAAAGCTGCCTCATAGCCGTTCTCAACATTACCATGATTTATCATTTCTCCGATCGAACCCCAGTCGCTTACTACAAAACCTTTAAAGTTCCATTTCCCTTTCAGAATGTCTCTTTGCAAATATTTGTTACCTGTTGCAGGCACTCCATTCAAATCGTTGAAGGAATTCATAAACGTTGCAGCTCCAGCTTCTGCGGCTGCTTTGAACGGTGGTAAATAAACTTCCCACAAAAGGCGGTCGCTCATATCAACGGAATTATAATCTCTGCCACCGATTGCAGCGCCATACGCCGCAAAATGCTTGGCACATGCCATTATCGAATTTTCATCACCCAGTTTGTTCCCCTGAAATCCTTTTACTCTGGCCGCTGCAATTAATGAGCCCAGGTAAGGATCTTCACCGGCGCCTTCCATAACCCTTCCCCAGCGAGGGTCACGGGCAATATCAACCATTGGTGCAAATGTCCAGTGAATACCGCATGCACTTGCTTCGATTGCAGCAATTCTTGCCGATAATTCCATAGCATCCAAATCCCAGCTACATGCTTCTGCCAGAGGAATCGGGAATGTTGTTTTAAATCCATGAATTACGTCCTGACCAAACAATAGCGGAATTTTCAATCGCGATTCCATTGCGATCTTTTGCCAGCTTCTGGTCCGTTCTGTTCCTATACAATTAAGTAACGAGCCAACCTGTCCTTTACGAATCTGATTGGCTTTGTCATTGTCGGCAGTTACCGGACCTGTTGCAGTACCGTCATCGTTGTATTGGTTCATCTGGCCAATTTTCTCCTCAAGTGTCATTGATTGGAGCAGGTCATTCACTTTTTGGCCAATTGTTTTTTGTTGCGCCGCAGCGTACGACAAAGGGCATAACAGCAAAACAATCAGGTATATCGATGAAAGGGTTATTGTTTTCATTAGATTATTCTTTTATACTTTTATAAACTTTCACATAGTCAATTTCAAAAATAGCAGGAAATGCTGAATCGTCAATACCCATTTTCCCACCCCAGTTGCCGCCAACAGCCAGATTCAAAATCAGGTGAAACCGTTTATCGAAAGGCCATACTTTAAAACCTGTGCCTTCGTTTTTGAAAGTGAAATAGAGTTTATCATCCACGTAAACCCGGTATTCCTGCGGCTCCCATTCCAATGCATAAACATGAAAATTGTCGTGGCAATCTGGAACCGAAATTTTTGCATTTTTTTGAGTACCAATCACATGGTTGTAAGATTTTGTGTGAGCCGAAGCTACAATCGTATCCGGATCGTATCCAACATTCTCCATGATATCAATTTCGCCACTTGCCGGCCAGCCACCGTAAGCCCAGTCGGTCGGTAACATCCAGATTGCCGGCCACATGCCTTTGCCTTTTGGAAGTTTTGCCCTTACTTCAACCTTGCCGTACAACCAATCGCCTTTAGCTTTGGTAATTAAACGGGCAGAAGTGTATTTTTTCCCTTCAAAATCTTCCCTTATGACATTGATGCGAAGGAACCCATCTTTAACTTCTGCATTTTTAAGCCGGGCATTTGTATAACATTGAGCTTCGTTGTTTCCCCAACCAGTTGCATTTCCTTCAGTATCATAACTCCATTTTTTACTATCGGGCAGGCCGTTTTTGCTAAATTCGTCGCTCCAAACCAATTTCCAGGCACTGTTTTGGTTCTGTCCGTCAATATTTTCCTGAAAATTTGCTGATTGTGGTTTCGAATCAGATTTCCGATCAGCAGAATTTTGGTGTGCATCAGCTCTAAAATAAAGACTTAAAAATAAGAACATGAGGCAAAACGTAGGATAATATTTGCGTTTCATATCGATTGATTGTTAGGTAGATATTGAATATTTGTTTCTTTTACCAGATATAAGTTCCGACTGCTCCAGCCGGAAGTTCCGGAGTAGCTATCATATCATTGAACTGTATATTGAAAGTTTGCGTTGAACTGCCTTCGTTGAGTACAATCAACACTTTTCTTCCTGAAGGTGTTTTAAATGCTACATTGGGTAAATTCGTCACAATATTTGATGCAATTCGCACTGATCCTGATTTTACGAACTTTGAAGCATGAGCAATAATATAATACGATACGTTTCGGCTAACGGAACTTCCACCAATGGTTAGTGCTCCCAAACATGTGCTGCATCCGCCGACTGTGTGCGGATAATAACCTGGATCGGAAGCCAGATTCCATTCAATTACATTTTTACTCCAGTTTCGGGTGGCACCAATAATCAGGTTTTTAACATGCCACTTTAAGTCGCCTGCGAAATTGCTGGGGCCACCAACCCATTGCTCAGTAAAATATACATTTTTCTCCGGAAAAGCGTTGTGAACCTGTGTCAAAGCGCTAATATCTCCGGCATAAAGATGGAATGCAGAACCATCGACATATTTTTTTGCACCAGCATCGTTCAGAATTGTCAGCGGATAAGAAGGTACATCACAATTGTGATCATACGTTATAATCTTGGTAGTAATATTTGCAGCCTGAAAAGCCGGGCCAACGTGGTTCTTGATAAAGTCTGCCTGTTCGGTTGCCGACATTGTCATGCTCGGATTGTTATAGGGATTTAATGGTTCATTCTGAAGTGTGACGGCATCAATTGTAATCCCTTGATCTTTCATCGCCTGAATATATTTCACGAAATAGGTGGCATAAACTTCATAATATTCAGGTCTTAAGCTTCCACCTTTCGAATTTTGATTCGTTTTCATCCAGGTGGGTGCCGACCAAGGAGACCCTAGAATTTTAATTCCCGGATTCAGAGCAATGATCGACTTCAGGACTGGAATTAAATCATAAGTATCAGGTTTGATGCTGAATTGCTGAAGGTCCATGTCGGTCTGTCCATCGGGAATATCATCATACGAAAACACTGAAGCATCCAGATCGGAAGCGCCAATGCTGATTCGCAGATAATTTATGCCAATAAAAGTACTATCTGAAGCGAAAAGTTCCTTAATCAGATCATTGCGGGTTTTCGGAGGTAACTTGTTGATAAGCGAAGCACTTCCTCCGGTTAAAGCAAATCCAAATCCATCGATCGATTGATAGGTCTTTGTTGTATCAACTAATATTGTTGGGTTATAATTGGATGAGCCGCTGAAATTCAATGCAACGCTTTGCTTTTTAAAATAGACTGACATATCAGGATTGGTAAGCCAGAAAGCTACATCTGATTTGCCAGTTTCAGGGGGAATTATTATAGGGGGAATTATTGGATTTTCTTTATTTTCCTTTTTACAACTACCCAGACTTAACAGAAACAGGATAATAAACAGCCATGAAATTGATCGGTAATTAAACGACAAGAACATATTTATAAATTTTTGAAGACGATTATGACTATATATTTCCCAAATTCAATATTGCCGACTGAAGCTTGTCTATAGAAAAACTCTCACGTAATCAACAAACATCCTTTGCGGAAAAACTGTAGTGGCATCTGGCGGTCCAGGCCAATCTCCGCCAACTGCTACATTAAATAAAAAAAACTGATCGGCATTGAAAGGATAATTTGCACCTGCGTCGGCACTTGTGACCGTAAGATACAATTGGTCATCGACATAGCATTTTATAAGATCCTGCGCCCATACCATGCTGAACACATGAAACTGTTGCGAGTAATCGCCTGATGATAAGCTATAATTGGATCCTTTTGAGGCATGAGCACCACTTGCATTTTTCCAGTGCATTGTACCTGAAACCCTTGATGGATAAGTTCCAATCAATTCCATAATATCCATTTCGCCGCAAGCCGGCCATCCTACTGAATTAATATTAGCTCCCAACATCCACAATGCCGGCCACATACCTTTAGCCACCGGTAATTTTGCCCGGATATCAATTCGCCCGAATTTAAAATTCTTCTTATTCTGTGTTGTCATTCTTCCTGAAGAATAATTAAAGCCGCTCATTGACTCTTTACGGGCTTCAATAATCAGATTCCCGTTGGATAAAAAAACGTTTTTCAAACTGTTTGTGTAATATTCCAGCTCGTTATTTCCCCATCCATTATTATTTCCAATTTCCTGGTTCCAGACTGCTAAATCAAGGCTTGAGGCAGAAAATTCATCACTCCAGGCAAGCGTATATCCCGGATAGGATGTTGGAGTGGAATACCCACTATTATCGGTAGGTAAATAGGTTCCATCTTCAGTTAAAATAGTTCCGGTTGCGATTGAAGTACTAATTGTACAAAACTTCGGATTGCTTAATTGTAGCGAAAACTGTGGGTTAATCCGGCGCAAATTAGTTGGATCGCCGCTTATCGGAACATCAATTGTTGCCTGAGTTTTACCTGCCGGAATTGTTATTGTTCCTGATTTTGCTACATAGTCCTTTGGCGAAATGGCAGTTCCGTCTGAAAAAGAATAATCAATCGAAACATCAATTGTGGTTGATTTATTGGTGTTCACATAAAACTGCATCGTGGTGTTGGTTGCGGTTATTGGTTGGCTCATGTCCTGAACACTAACCACAGGAACTACAGCCGGTTCGGGTGTTGGTGTATTGCCTCCTTTACTGCACGAGAATAAAATCAGGCTAAAGGCTAAAATAAGAACTGCTGAAAAAATATTTTTTTGTTGCATGAAAACTATTAATTATTAATTGATTCTATTTATGAAACCGCAGTTTTATGGAATTTTGTATATAAATGAAGAATAAAAATGGAGGAGTCATTACTCCTCCATTTTACCTGATTCTTAAAACACTAAATCTAATAACTATTGATAAACAAACAGTTACTTATAGGTTTATTACTGTGCTTTCAATTTCATATACCAGGCATTCCCGGTTTCCGTACCTTGTACTCTGAGATACATATAGGTTGAAGTCAGAACCAAAATTTCATATTCTTTTTGTACTGCTCCATAGCCGATGTAAGTAGCATTACCTGCTAACTGAATACTGGTTTGTGTTGATGGTGTTGTGGCAGCAATTCCGGAACTGGCAGGAATAAATGAAAATGCGGAAGTTCCACCACTATAAGGATAACAACCTTCAGCACCAGAATCAGGGATACCCGGAAGAGTGGTCAATGTGCCTGTTTTTGTAAATGCACCGTCAGGGTTGGTAACTTGTAAAGTAAAACTGGTACCTACTTTATTAAAGGTGAAAGTTGCAGTATAAAAACAATTAGCAGTAGAAACTTTTTCATTCACCCCAGCTGACCACCAGATTGGTGAATCTGAACCAGTGCTTGTAAATGGACCAACTCCCAAATGACCTGGTACACTCTTGTCCACAATCCATGTTTTTGAAGATCCACCTGTTAAGTTAGGGATAATTGTAGCATCGGCTGGAGTATAATCGAATTGTACAGTTACATCTTTTGTAAGTGTAGATGAAGTGCCGCCTTTACCAAAAACTACCACTGTAATTCTGTAAGTATTCAAGCCCACAGAAGTGAATTTTTTAGTAAATGAGTTAGAAGGAGAGTAAACTAAATCTGTAGGACCACTAACATTATAACCAACTTTATAACCAAGAGCATTGGTTGCAGTTATGTTGATTTTTACATCGCCAGATCCGTCTCCATTAGGTTTTGCAGTTGTTGCGCCTATAATATCAGTGTTGATAACTATATCCGCAGGAGCAGTTAAATCTCCCAATGAGTAGTTTTTATCAACACAGCTATAGTGTGAGATTAGAACAACAAATAGAACCGAAATGTATTTCAATATTTTTTTCATATTCTTTTTTTTAATTCGTTAATCTGAAATTATCGACATAGATAATGGCTCCTGCTCCAGTAAAGGAATCATTAAAGCGCAAAACAAGCTGGCCGAATTTTGCTGTGGCAGGTATTGCAGTAATTGTACTGAAATCAAATACCAGTTCTTCCCAAGCTCCTGATTTTGTGAGAGGTACTTTTAATACACCAATCCCATTTGCAGGGCTACCGCCAATGGCAGCTTCCAATTCTATATTCAGACTCTTGCCAACGAGTGCAGGGTCAGGATTATAAACCAATACTTTTATTTTTTTGCCGACCGCAAAATCAATAGGAACATTCAGTGGGCTGTATGTTCCGCTCCAATTTTCATATCCCCTGGTAAATTTTCCCACTTTAGCACTGGTATTAAGACCAGTTGCACTTGGATTGGCAACTGTGGCGAATTGCTGTCCGCCGCCAAAAGTTCCGAAATTGTAACTTATAAAGGCATTATCGAAATCAATTGGTAGTCCAAAAGGATCGGTAACCACAATTGCAGTAATTTTTTCAGCTGTTGCTAATCCGCCGCTTAGCGCAACGACTTTTACATTATAGTTTCCAGAAGTTGCATAATCGTGCGAAATTTCAGCACCATTTGCCAAAGGAGTCCCTACTTCATTGGTAGCGTCGCCAAAATAAACCAAATAAGAGGCAGCAAAATCAGCAGTAGCTTTAACTTTTAGATTATGAGCAGCTTGTGTTAAGGTAACGATGATGTTTTCCGGTGCTCTGTAAGTAAGTTTTAACGGATAAGTTGTCGTCGTTTGATTTCCGACAATGTCAGTAGCAGTAATCGTTACAGTATAACTTCCTTCAGGAAAGGCATGAGTTGTACTGAGTCCGGGTAAAACTGTTGTTGATGCTGCGGTTCCGGTACCATGGCCAAAATTGACCAGATAAGTAGTCATACCATCACCTGTTGGAGTTATTTTAACCTTTCCAGAGTTGTCGTTGCTAATATCAAAGATTTTATTAACATTTCCGGAAGTGGCAGTACTTAAAAATGATAAGTCTTGATCAATACCATCTTTTAAAGTACAACTTATTGCTGTTACAAGTAGCAACAATACCAAGCTGTATATAAATGTTATTTTCTTCATGTTTTTATAGTTTATTAATTATAATTCGGATTTTGAACCAGTTTTGTGCCTTGCAATTCTCTGTAAGGAATTGGGAAAACTTCATTTCTACCAGCAACAAAACCCCTACTGCCCAATTTAGCAACTGCATCACCCCATCTTACCAAATCGAAAAAGCGGTGTCCTTCTCCGGCTAATTCCAATCTTCTTTCTGTTTTGATAGCAGCCAAACTAACCGGAACTGATGGTAATCCGACTCTGGCCCTAACTGCATCAAGCAATGCCTGTGCCCTTGTTCCGGTTGCACCCAAAGCTTCAGCTTCCATCAAATAGGTGTCTGCCAAACGAATTACGTACGTATCCTGTTTGTAGTTCAATTCCAGTGCACCTCCACCAGTCCGTACGTCAGCTCTTCCCGGTACAAATTTCTGAAGGAAATAACCGGTATCCATATATCCACCAATATAATCGGCTTTGCCTGCAGCTTTTAAAGCTTTTAGATCTAAAACAGTAGCTGTAAAACGTGGATCCGTTTTAATGAAATCATAGAAATCCTGGGTAAATACGTTGAAACTCCATCCCGAAGGTAGATCGGGAGCCGTTGAGCCGGCAGGACGCGAGTAACTTCTTGGGCCTACCATTACATTTAATACATTACCTTCATCAGAGCTGGTATAATTCCATGAACCGGTTTGCCCGGCAGCGCTGTGACAAGCTTCAAGTATTGATTCGGTATTGAATTTATTGGTGGTAACCCAAAGATCACTAAAATTAGTCAGTAATTGATATCCATATTTACTAGTGCCTCCGGGTGTTCCATTCACATCGGCTAATTGAGCTGCGGCAAGTGCTCCTTTATTGTCATAGAGATATACTTTACCTAGTATTGCTTTAGCGGTACCTTGTGATAAACGGCCACCTTCAGTTGCTACAGATATGGTTATAGGTAAATCAGGAATAGCTTCGGCTAAATCTTTCTCCATTTGTGCGTAAACGGCAGCAGGAGTGGCCTGATCGATATTGTACATATCTGCCGCAGATATTGGGTCCAGGATCAAAGGAATGTTTTTGAACATTCTAACCAGATTAAAGTAATATAAAGCACGCATAGCTTTTGCTTCGGCTGTAAACCTTGCTTTTAAAATAGCATCCATATTTATACCAGGCAATTTTGATAATAGAACATTTGCCTTAAAAATTCCCTGATAATGATCGCTCCAGAAACTTCCAGGCATTATTAAGGAGGTTAGAGTATAATTAGAAAAGCCCTGTATTCCGGCACCATCTGTAGCTCCACCACCTCCGGCATAATTATCATCGCAACCTGCGTTCATCATGGAGATCATATTTTCAAAACCTCCTGAATTTTTTCGCATTCCATCGTAAACTCCAACCAGAGCAGCATAGGCCTGATCTTTGTTCGCATAATAATTTGCCGAAAGGAATTGACCCTTGGGTTGGATATCAACAAACCCTTTTTCGCAGGACACCAATGAAATCATCATTGCTACTGCTACAATTAAGTAATTGCTTATCTTCTTTTTCATTTCTGTTTTTTTTAAAATTGTAACTGAACGCCAAGCATAAATGAACGTGCCTGAGGATAAAATCCCTTGTCTATTCCCAAAACTCCTCCACCAATTTCAGGATCGTAACCTGTATATTTGGTCAGGGTTAATAAATTTTCGGCCGATAAATAAAAACGCAATTTATTGGCTCCACTTATACTTATTATTCTGGCAGGCAATGAATATCCCAGTTGCAGCACTTTAAGACGAACATAATCACCTTTTTCTAAATAGAAATCAGACATATTGCCAAAGTTACCATTGGTGTCATTGCTTGTAAGGCGAGGATAACTGTTCGTCGATCCCTCACTTGTCCAACGACTTAAAGCAATGGTTTGCCAGTTTGCATTACCAATATCCAAACGACGTAATCCCTGGAAGATCTTATTTCCGGCTGCTCCCTGGGCAAATACCATTAAGTCAAATCCTTTGTATTCGAAATTCAGGGTTAAACCAAATGTGTATTTTGGAATATTGCTTCCCAGGAAAGTTTTGTCTTTGTCGGTAATAGCACCATCTCCATCTGTATCAACCCAACGGAAGTCACCGGGTCTTGCGTTTGGTTGAATAAGTCCGCCGGTTGAATTTGTATAAGCATTGATCTCTGCCATATTCTGGAAAATTCCGGCAGTTTTATATCCATAAAATGAATTGTAAGATTCGCCTGCCTGAGTTCTTGTAACTGGCCCCATTGATTGAAATGATGCATCACCAGTGATGTAGTTGGCGTCAGAAGCAACATAAGTAACCTTATTTTTCAGGTATGCAATATTACCATCAGCCGAAAAATTAAGGTCTCCAAATTTTTTCTTGTAACCTAATTCAAGTTCAAGACCTGTATTCTCCATATCTGCAACATTTCCAACTGGATTATTGGATACTCCAACATACCCTGGAATGGTGATTTGCCTTAAGATACCTGATGTCTTTTTATTATAATAATCGAAAGTTACGTTTAATGATTTTACCAGTTGAGCTTCAAAACCAATATTTGCTTGTGTGGTTTCTTCCCAACGTAAATCAGGATTGTCAAGAGTTGATGGTGCATATCCGGTGGTTATCGCACCTGTATTGCCAATAGTGTAATTATATCCTCCGACAACTGTGGCAAGATATCCAAAATTGGTGATGGCATCATTTCCAACTTTACCGTATCCACCTCTGATTTTTAGCTGATCAATGATGTCATTTTCCGGCCAAAAACCTTCTTTGGAAGCCACCCAACCTACAGAAAATGATGGAAATATCCCAAATTTATTGTTGGCACCAAATCTAGTAGAACCATCACGACGGTAGATTCCTGTGAAAAGATATTTTTCCTTGTAGTTATAGTTTAAACGTGCAAACAACGAAGTAAGCTTATGCTCGATGAAATCTCCGGCATATCCAACCCGGTTTGCAACATCAGGAATATTAAAACTATACGATGCATCATTATAACTGGTAATTGGCAGATCAAACAATGTCACGCCTGAGTTTCCACCAATGTTATCAACATAAGCTCCCTGACCCAATAGAATGGTGAAATCATGATCCATTACTTTTTTGGAATAAGTGATGGTGTTTTCAATGTTCCAGGCAAAGCTATTCGAATTATTCTTGTAAACATTATTCTTAAGTGATGAGTTGGTAGCGCTCAGATAGAATGCCGGATTAAAGCCCTGGTCGCCCCAATATGACAATTTAGCTCCAAGTGATGATCTTAAAACCAGCCCTTTCATAACATTGGCTTCCAAATAGGCATTTCCAACAAAATTATCTGACCATCCATAGTTTCCTAATCTTGTTTGAATATAGGCCAATGGATTTGTCATTTCTTGTCCGACAATAGATGAAATGCCATAAGGATTACCATTTGCATCTCTCATAATAGGAGTTGGAGGATCAGTTTTATAATAAGCATTTGCAACCGCAGGATCAGTTATAACCAATGGAGTAATTGGATCAAGGTTAATTGCAGAACTCAACGGACCTCCATATTCACTGTTTGTATTGCCAATACCCAATTGTTTCTGATGGGTATATCCGATTGTTTGACCAAATGTGAATACTTTAGATATTTTGTGAGTGGAGTTTATACGTATATTCTTTTGCGTGAAATTTGAGATATCCGATGCAACAATCCCTTGTTGATCCTGAATACCAAATGAAAGATAAAAAGTAGATTTGTCATTACCGCCACTCATGCTTATTTCGTGAGAATAACGGCGGGCATCGTTATTAAAGATTGCTTTTTGCCAATCAGTTCCTGTTCCCAAAGTGCTGAGGTTAGAAAAGACTACATTACCTCCACCAGCAACAGATCTTTCATTCCGTAAAGCTGCATATTGTGTTGCGTTGAGTAAATTAAGCATTTTTGCAGGTGAAGAAGTGCCGTAAAACCCATTATAGCTTACACTCAATTTTCCGGCTGTTCCCTTTTTAGTGGTAACCAGGATAACACCGGTTGCAGCACGTGTCCCATATATGGCAGCAGAAGCAGCATCTTTCAATACTTCAATTGATTCAATATCAGATTGATTAAGATAGCCAATTCCTCCATTATCAACTACCACTCCATCAACCACCCAAAGCGGATCATTACCACCTCCAAAAGTAGTAATACCTCTAACCCGAACAGTCGAGAGTGATCCGGGCTGTCCTGAATTTGCAGCAATAGTTACGCCGGAAACTCTTCCCTGAAGCGATTGTGCAATATTTCCGGGTGCAATTTTTTCAATGTCTTTCGCTTTAACACTTGAAATTGATCCAGTTACCACACTTTTCTTTTGTGTTCCATAACCAACCACAACAACTTCATCAATACCGGTTACTTCTGGGGACAAAACGATATTAATGACTGGGCGGTTGTTCACAGGAATTTCCTGTGTTTTCATACCTACAAATGAGAATACCAGCGTAGAATTGCCAGGTACTTCCAATTTAAAATTACCATTAATGTCGGTAATTATTCCGTTTGTTGTTCCTTTTGCAACAACACTAACTCCGGGAATTGGTTGTCCATCATCAGATGATGTTACAACTCCCTTTACTTGTAACCCTTGTGCAAATAATGCAAAAGAGCATACCATGATCAGAAGAGATAAAAATGTTTTTTTCATAGATTAATAAGTTTTAGAAATCAGATCTAAAAGAAGAATTAATAATTAATTGATGTTTAGTCAATCAATCATTCAACAAATTTATTACTTAAAAGGCTGGGAATAAAACGGAATGCTACAACAAAAATACATCAACGCTGAAATTTTAATACTTCGATTGTACATCAAAATATGATGTATCGTATTTAAATACAGATTTTTGTATCGATGTGTGGAAAAAACGATAATACAACAGTGACTTTTATCAGGTACTACAACGCCCTAAAATTTTCACAAATTGATGATCATACTTGTGAGGTTTTGATCGCGGTCAATGTTAAGTTTTTTGCGTACCCGATAGCGGCAAATTTCAACTCCACGGATCGAAATATTCATCAACGGAGCTATTTCTTTGGTCGAAATATTCATTCTCAGGTAAGCACAAAGCCTTATTTCTTTTGGAGTAAGTTGGGGATATTGAGATTTTAGCCGTCCTAAAAAATCTTCGTGTACCTCGTCGAAGGCAGTTTCGAAGATTTCCCATTGCTTTTTATGGTCTTTATCTTTATCAATTTTGGCAATTAAAGTACTTATTTTATCTTTTTGAGATTCATCAGAACTCCACTTCTTCAATTTTTCCAATTCCTCTTTAATTCTTCCCAGGAACTTATTTTTTTCAATCAGATCCATGGTTTGATTAGCGAGTTCCTTGTCCCGATGAATCATTTCAGTGTGCAACTGATCATTTCGAAGTTTAATAATTTCTTTTTCTGAGATCAGGGCTTCACGTTGATATTGTTGCTCCTTCTTCCTGTATTCCTGCAGGTTTTTTAATCGCTCCTTCCTTTTCGAAATCTGCACGCGGTAATAAATAAACCAGGCAATCAATCCAATAAATACGAGCGCAGATAAAAAATAAATCATATATAATACATTTGACCTGTACCAGGGGGGACTGATAGAAAATACAAAGCTTGCTTCGTCACTTTCATTCTCAAAAGGATCAGTTGCTTTTACCAGAAACTTGTAGGTTCCCTCATTCAGGTTCATAAATTCACAGTTGGTTTTCTCAGTCCATGGGGACCAGTTTTTGCTAAAATTTTCAAGAAAATAACTGTATTTAATTTTGCCTAAATTCATATAATCAGGACTGGAGAACCTAAATTCCAGATGATTTCCCTTATATGCGAAGGTCAGTGAATCTTCTGGTAATGGTTTGGGCATCAAAGTGGGGTATATTACTCTTTGATTTTTTAGGTTCACAATTTCCCTGATGTACGACTTCAAAGTTTTTCTATTAGTATTCTGGTAATTTGGTGAATAATGGGCAAGACCATCTTCAAGCGCGATAAAGGTATTTTGCTTGTCAAATATGTTAATGTTTTCAAATCCATTGATCACCCGATCGGACAACTTTTCAAAAAGGGCACTTACTTTTGTATAGGTTGCATCTTCCTGAAAACGCATAACTCCAATAGTATTCCCTGTTGCATACCAGATATTATTGTATTGATCTTCCTTGATATAATCGATGTTTTTTTGTTTGCCCAGTAAGTTGTTGTAATATTCCGATGGTTCAAATCTATCCGATGATTCATTGTATGTGTAGATTCCATTTTGAGTTGTGAAAATAATATTTTGGTTGATAGTCATCAGGTTATTGTACAGATTGGAGGGTAACCCATTTTTTGAGTTGTAAAACGAATAATGGGTAACGCTGTCAAGCCTTTCATTCAAAGTAATACGAAAGACACCTTTGAAACCGTGGCTCATCCAGATATTTCCTTGTTTATCCTGTGCAAGCAATTTCGACGACTCGCTGAATCCTTTAATCTGTTTTGCAAATTGCCATTGTTTATTGTCAGCAGACTTTTTAAACAGAGTCAGTCCCAAATAATTTCCACCAATCAGATAATTTTTATTTTGAATGGGTTCAATAAATATCCAGGCACCGTTTACTGTCGATATTTGTGTTGCTTGTTCCCCTTCAATCATGAAAGTACCGTTATCGTGGCCACACAATAATACCCCCTGATGGATGCCCAAGTACCAAACCTGACCGCCTGTTTTTTGAATTAGCTTGAATCCTTCGGAATCAATGCTTGAATTTTCAGGCAGGTTTTTTACAAAAAGGCCATGATTAGTGCCTACATATAATTTGTCTTTGAAAACTAATGAAGTATATGTTGCACCAAGTCCTTCAGGACTGAACATATAGGTGATGGGAGATCCGATTTCAATATAATCAATCCCATTATCCAGACCCAACCAAAGATTTTCGTCATAGTCGGTACCAATGCTTAAAATGGTATTATTCTGAAGTCCTTTCTTTTTATTAATGTGCTGAAGTATTTTGCCGTTTTCATCGGTAATTAGTATTCCATTTTGGATAGTTCCAAATGCGAAGTATTTATCATTAAACTTTGCTGCCGAGAATAATTGGTTCTTTTTCAGAAAATCGTTTGCATCTCCTTCCCATGGGGTCAGTTTATTTCCGTCATAACGGTAAACACCATTTTGTGCAGTTGCAATTAAAATCTGTGTGCTATTTATGGGCATAATTGACCAGATCCTTTTATCTTTCAACAAACTCACTCCGGGTAAGTCAACCAACTGATTTTGCAGATATTCCTTTAATCCTTCTTTCTCATCCTGAATAAATAATCGTCCATTAACGTAAAATGAAAACCATACTCTGTTCTTTATTTTAATCGGAGTGATATGATTATCTTTATAAATAAAAACATGAGTATAAGATTGGAAAACAACTCCAATGTTGGTGATATGAATCTTCCAGATTTCCTCAAAACTACGTTCATCCGGTGGAACCAGTTCCAGTAAAGAATGATAGTTTAAATGTCCGTTTGTATCGGGTTCCAAATATCCAAAATCGTTCTGCTGACCGATATAAATCCGATCATTAGAATCAATTTGTAAACAACGGATAATGGAGGGATTGGGCAACCCATATAGTTGCCAGTGTGCTCCGTCAAATTCGAGCAGGCCATTGTTATTGGCAAAATACATAAATCCACGATGATCCTGAGCAACCGCCCAGTTTTGAGTTCCGGCTTTGTACTCTTTTCTCGGGTAGTTGTGAATATAAGGAACGCCAACATTGACTATTCCAGCTGAAACGTTGGCAATCAATATAGAACAAAACAAAAAAGCGAAGATGATTTTCTGGTAAACCTGGTTCATAAATCAATTCAAATTATTCTCTATTCCTCCTGCCACAGTCGATGCTGAAACGTTTTAAATATACAACTATTTGTGATAAACAGGGTATCCCGATATTATTTCAGGTTATTTTCATTTTTATACATGCTGATCAGTTCCTGAAGTTTTGCCACGATCATTTCCTTTGGCAAATCTGCCTCCGGATCAATCTGTATCATTTCGAGCTTGTCTTTCTTTAATTTTACACCATATACCGGGCAATAGAAAAAAATAATAGAACGCGGATTTACACGGGTTTAGCGCCCGCCCGACGGACGAGGCAGGGATGGAAAACGGATTTATATTCCTATAAATTGGAATGGATTCAAAAAAAGACAAATGGGATAATGAATGATTGATATTAAGTTGATTTATAGGATTAAGAAATCGGGGTAATCATGTTATACCAAAGTGAATTATAGATTAATCCAAATGCTTTCATGGTAGAATGCCGATGGATAGAAATGTTAGGCCAATTGAGTGAGCGATAATTGGACTATTACATTTCTCCAATCGGTATAAATCAACTTAATCATAGTTCAGACTTTTCCAAAGCAATAAGTTTCCGGACAACCTGATTCATTCGCATCGATGTGTGAATCATGTAACTAATCGCAAAAACTGTGTAACACTTTTCAGTTTTATTGCCTTCATCTTTATCAATGAATATTTGTCAGCAATTTCAGGAAAGACAAAAAATTGATATGAATGTAAGTGGTCTGATAACCAGTTGAAACATGGAAACAAATGTACCTCGGGATACCAATTTAAAGAAGAAAAAATACCTGCTATCCAAAGGTCTTGACGACTACTTTACAGGTGTTCACAAGGCTTTTCGGTTTACTATGCTTTTTTTTAAGGAAGCATTCAAACGGCCTTTTCACCTGCGCGAAGTAATCAATCAATGTTTCGAAGTGGGTTTAAAATCGCTGGCATTGATTACCCTTACCGGATTCATTGTCGGCATTGTTTTTACCAAACAATCGCGCCCTTCGCTGGAGGATTTTGGAGCGACATCGTGGTTGCCTTCATTGATCGGAATTGCCATTATCAAGGCTTTGGGACCATTGGTTACCGCGCTTATTTGTGCCGGAAAAGTGGGATCGGGCATTGGTGCCGAACTTGGCTCAATGAAAGTAACCGAGCAGATTGATGCGATGGAAGTGTCGGCCATAAATCCGTTTAAATACCTGGTTGTGACCCGCGTACTGGCAACAACGATTACCATTCCAATTCTGGCATTGTATTGCAGTTTCGTTGGCTTGTATGGTTCCTATTTAAATGTTCATGCCGAAGAAACCAGCAGTATCATCAGCTTTTATCAAAGTGCTTTTAAAACCATAAGCTTTCTTGATATTATCACTTCGGTAACCAAAACTTTGGTTTACGGATTCACGATTGGCATTGTCGGCACTTACAAAGGATACAATGCCACACAGGGAACCCGTGGAGTTGGTAAGGCTGCGAATCAGGCCGTTGTACTTGCCATGTTCCTGATATTTATTGAGGAAGTAATTATTGTTCAGATAGCTAATTGGATCAGATATTTTTAAGCGATGGAAAACCCGAATCAACATATCATCAATAAGGAGGAACCTGTTATTTCCATCACAGGATTGTATAAATCGTTTGATGAAGTTCCGGTTTTAAAAGGGATTGATTTTAAGCTTTTTAAAGGAGAGAATGTCGCTGTACTTGGGAAATCGGGTACCGGTAAATCTGTTTTAATTAAAATTATTGTCGGCTTGCTTAAACCCGATAAAGGTGAAGTGCTTGTATTTGGCAAACATGTAGATCAATTGGTTGGTAAAGAATTGGATGCAATGCGGTTACGTATTGGGTTTTCGTTTCAAAACAGCGCCTTATACGACAGTATGAATGTCTATCAGAATCTGGCATTCCCGTTGACCATGAATTTTAAAAATCTGAGTAAGGAAGAAGTAGATGTAGCAGTTGAAGATGTTCTGGAGTCGGTAGGTCTAAAAAACAAAATTCAGCAAATGCCATCTGATCTTTCGGGTGGACAACGCAAACGGATTGGTATTGCACGTACATTGATTCTTAAGCCTGAAATCATGTTGTATGATGAACCTACTTCAGGATTAGACCCGATTACAAGTGCCGAAATTATTGAGTTAATCAAAGAAGTTCAGCAGAAATACAACACCAGTTCGGTGATTATTACACACGACCTTACCTGTGCAAAGAATACCGGTAACCGGATTGCCATGTTGCACAAGGGAAAGTTTTTAAAAGTGGGAACATTTGAAGAGGTTTTCGCCAGCGACAATGAGCAGGTCAGAGGTTTCTTTAATTACAATTTTATACAATAAATTATGAACGAGTCACCAAATAAACGCGCAGTTATAGTCGGAATTTTTGTTTTTGTCGGACTTGTATTTCTGCTTTCAGGAGTTCTTATTGTTGGGAACCTCCGCGAAACCTTTAACCGGAAGATGAACATTGTTTCGCTTTTCGATGATGTTGGCGGCCTGCAAAAAGGCAACAATATTTGGCTGAAGGGAGTGAAAATCGGTACGGTGGACAAACTGAACTTTTATGGAAAATCGCAGGTGGAAGTAAGCATGAACATTGAAATAAAGGCACAGAAGAATATTCCAAAAGATGCCAAGGTTAAAATAAGCAGCGATGGAATTATCGGCAATAAAATACTTGTTATTTACGGTGGTACAGAAATTGCAAGGATGGTGCAGGATGGAGACACGTTGGGAGTCGAAAAAACTTTCACTTCGGAGGATATGATCAACACTTTTCAGGAGAATAACAAAAACCTTTTGGCTATTACTTCTGATTTTAAAGCCATCAGCAAAAAATTAGCTTCAGGCGAGGGAACCATCGGAAAATTATTGAACGATACGTCGGTCTATGCAAACATCAATGCTGCCACAAAATCGCTGCAAAGTGCAACGGCAAAGGCACAGCAAATGTCCAGTTCATTGGCAACATTCAGTTCAGGCCTGAACAGAAAAGGGACGCTGGCCAACGAGCTGACAACTGATACAGTGGTTTTTAATTCAGTTAAAGCTTCGGTTGCCAAATTGCAGCAAATGGCCGATACGGCCAAAGTATTTATCACCAATCTCAAACGAGCCAGCAGCAATACAAATTCATCGATTGGCGTTTTGCTACACGATGAAGAGTCGGGTGCACGCTTGAAAGAAACGATTAAAAATCTGGAAAGCAGCTCGAAAAAATTAGATGAAGACCTTGAGGCTGCTCAGCACAACTTTTTATTGCGTGGCTTCTTCAAGAAGAAAGCAAAAGCTACAGCACAAGATTCGCTAAAGAAATAATTTCATCTCGTTCGAAAGGGTGGTAAAGCTTTGATCTTCGGTCTCCATACTCCGGTCTTCGGTCTTCCACAAAATTGTGTGAATCATGTAACTTATTGCTAAAGTTATGTAACACATTTGCAGGTGAATGCCTATATTTTTGTATAAATAACAAGCTAAGCATAAAACAAATGGGAAAATTTACTCCTGTAATTAAAGTAATCCCGAAAGTTCGGGATGCAACCAAACATACAATGACGCGGCTTAGCGAAAAAACGATCGCTAAAACGCAAGATGCCGGCAACTTCTTAACCGATTTTGCTGATGTTGTTTTGTTTATCTGGTTGATTGTCAAAGAAACTTTTTCGCGCAAATTCGAATTCAAAGAATTTTTGCGACAATGCTATCAAATCGGATATAAAACACTACCACTTATCTCAATAACCGGAGCTATAATGGGGTTAGTGCTTACGATTCAATCGCGCCCGGCACTTCTCAAATTTGGGGCAGTTACTATGCTTCCTGGAATGGTGGCCGTTTCGCTGATCAGGGAAATGGGACCGGTTATCACTGCATTGATCTGTGCCGGAAAAATTGGTTCGGGAATGGGCGCCGAACTGGGCTCAATGAAAGTAACCGAACAGATTGAAGCCATGGAGGTATCCTCGACCAATCCAATTCGGTTTTTAGTGGTGACGCGGGTGCTGGCAGCAACCTTAATGGTGCCGCTGCTGATTTTATACGCCGATGCTTTGGGCATTTTAGGCTCTTGGGGCGGCGCGAATATTAAAGGAGATGTGTCGTTTACATTGTTTTTCTCACAGGCATTTAGCCACGTCGACTTTATCGACTTTATACCTGCATTTATAAAATCGTTTGTGTTTGGAGCAGTAATCGGACTGGTTGGTTGCTACAAAGGATACCATGCCGGACGAGGAACCGAAAGTGTTGGTATTGCAGCAAATTCGGCTGTTGTGCTGGCCTCGCTTCTGGTGATTATTGCTGATATGATTGCTGTACAAATAACTGATATGCTAGTATTATGAGCCCGATTCAAACAGAAATAGCAAATGATGTTCCGGTAAAAAAGGTTAATCATCAACCGGTTATCGAAATTAACAACCTGAAGAAATCATTTGGAAAGCAGGAGGTTTTGAGAAATGTGTCGTTACAGCTTTTTAATGGCGAAAACCTCGTGGTACTTGGCAAATCAGGCTCCGGAAAGTCGGTGCTGATCAAGTGCATAGTCGGGTTATTGAAATCGGATGGAGGGACAATTAACGTATTCGGAGAAAACATGAACCAATTAGACAGCGATGGAATTAGCCGCTTGAGGATGAAAATTGGGTTTCTTTTCCAGAGCGGTGCACTTTATGATTCAATGACTGTAAAAGAAAATCTTGAATTTCCTTTGCGAAGGATCAGGCAAGATTTAACAGAGAAAGATATAACAGAAAAGATTTCAGAAGTGTTGGAAAATGTTGGATTAGCCGATGCCTTGCACAAAATGCCATCGCAACTTTCAGGAGGAATGCGGAAAAGAATAAGTCTGGCCCGCACCATTGTAGTTGACCCTGAAATCATGCTGTATGACGAACCTACAACCGGACTCGACCCGGTGACATCAGATGAAATAAGCTCGCTCATCAACCTCGTTCAAAAAAAGTATAAAACCTCTTCCATCATCATAACTCACGACATTGAATGTGCCCGCAATGCCGCCGATAGGATTATTATGTTGCAGGATGGTGAAATTTATCTGGAAGGAAAACTGAAAGAATTTGAGAACTCGCAAGATCCTTTAATTAAATCATTTTTTAAATAGAATTCAGAATAAAATATTAAATATCAATACCATGGATACACATACACCACAATTCAAAGTTCGTTTGGGACTGTTCGTCGCCGGAGGTCTGGCACTTTTTGTATTGGCCATCTTTATCATCGGGAAACAAAAAAACCTGTTTAATCCTGTTTTTAAATTGACCACAACTTTTTACAATGTTAGCGGTTTACAGGTTGGGAATAATATACGTTTCTCCGGAATTGTTATTGGTACAGTTGATAACATTGTGATCATTAATGATTCAACGGTAAGAGTGGATATGTTGATCAAAAAAGAGGTTAAGCAATTTATTAAGTCCGACAGTGAAGTTGCAGTCGGTTCCGAAGGATTGATTGGCGATCGGCTTTTAGTGATTTCTCAGGGAAGTTCTGAAGCTCCGCTGGCCAGAGAAGGCGAACAGCTTGAATCGGTTGAGCCTATTGAAACGGACGCAATCATGCAAAGTATTTCTGTTACAGCAAGTAATGCCGAAATTATTACACAACAACTTGCTGAAATAATGTCGAAAATTAACAGCGGAACCGGTACACTCGGGCGGTTAATTCAGGATACAACCATTGCACGGAATTTGGATCAGACGATTGTAAACCTTAAAAAGAGCAGCAAGGGATTGAACGAAAACATGGAAGCAGTCAAGCATAATTTTCTGTTGAAAGGATTTTTCAATAAAAAGGCAAGAGCAGCCGAAAAGAAGGCAGCGGAAGAGAAGAAATAGGACAAAGGACATGGGGCATGGGGCATGGAGAAAAGGGCATGGTCTTGGAAAATAGAGAGATGGAAAACATAGATTAAGATAGTTTGTCAGAATAAATAAAAGATACGAATGTGCTTCAAAATTATAGCTATACTTTTTTTTATATCATTTATACCAAGTGATTTTGCATTTGCTCAGCAAAAGCCAGCCAAAAAAGATTCGACCAAAATCTATACTGATATTGAAAACTATTCGAAGCGAGGCAAGTTTACAAAGTTTATGTACACACTTATTTTCAGGCCAGTTGCAGCCAATCCATCTAAAAAGAATGTTAGAAGAAAAATATATAAAAGACTGATAAAAAAGCCATACAGCGCATTCGAAGGAAAAATTATCAGGCACATTAACATTGAAACACTTGATCCGTTCGGTTATTCAATTGGCGACACCATTGTGGCATCGCAAAATTGGTTATCCAAAACAGGTAACAAACTGCATATCAAGTCACAGCGGATAACTATCCGTAACCTCCTGCTTATCCATCAAAACCAGGTATTCGATTCATTGCTTGTGAAAGAATCGGAACGGTTGGTGCGAAGCCAAAAATATGTCCGCGACGTTTCATTTTTCGTTAAATCTGTCGCCAGAGGCTCCGATTCTGTTGATATTAATATACGTGAATTGGATATTTGGAGCATTGTTCCCAAAGGCGGAACTTCCACTTCAGGTACTACAATTAACTTAACAGATAAGAATTTTCTGGGCTTGGGTCACGAATTTCAGAATGATTATTCCCAAAAGTATCATCCCGGAAGTAATTCATATCATACCACTTATTCGATACCAAATATCAAAAACAGTTATGTCAGTGGGACTTTTCACTATGGGAATGATGGAAATAAATATATAAGCAAGAGTTTAGGTTTTGACCGACCGTTTTTCTCACCTTTTGCCAAGTGGGCGGCCGGCATCAATTTTTCTCAGCAATTTCGAAACGATTCAATGCGTACAACAATTTCGCATTCAGAGCTTTTGAGATTTAAATTCAACTCACAAGATTATTGGGGGGGTAATGCCATTCAAATCTTTAAAGGCAATAGTGAGTATAACCGAACCACCAATTTTATTTCCACAATTCGGTTCTTGCGGGTCCGGTATCTTGAAAAGCCAAATGCAATTTTCGATACACAACACATGTTTACCGACGAGAATTTTTACTTGGCAAGTATTGGTATTTCAACGCGAAAGTACGTTCAGGACAAATACATTTTTAAATATGGCATTACTGAAGATGTGCCTGTTGGAAAGGTTTTCAGCCTGACTGGAGGTTATCAGGAAAAAAGCCAGACAGGACGGATCTATTGGGGTGCACGCATGTCAACGGGTAGTTATTATCCGTGGGGATACCTCAGTACTAACTTCGAATTTGGAACTTTTTTACGCGGATCGCATTATGAAGAAGGTGTTTTTAATGCAGGAGTGAACTATTTTACCGGATTAATTGAAATGGGCAAATGGAAATTCAGGCAGTTTGTAAAACCACAGTTAACGATTGGATTCAACCGTTTTGCCTCAGATAGTTTAACACTCAATGATGGTTATGGCCTCGATGGATTTCACTCGACCTTGTTGCGGGGGACAAGCCGTATGTTGCTTACCATTCAAACCCAGGCTTATGCACCGTGGAATTTCATTGGTTTTCGCTTTGGACCTTATCTTATCTACTCAATGGGTATGCTTAGCGATGCCGTTACAGGGTTCAAGCACAGTAAAGTTTATTCACAGATTGGGGTGGGGGTTTTAATTAAAAACGAAAATCTGGTTTTTAACACCTTCCAGCTGTCCCTTTCATTTTATCCGATCATTCCCGGCAGTGGAAATAATATATTCAAAATGAACTCATACAGCACTGCTGATTTTGGGTTCAGGGATTTTGAAATCGGGAAACCGGGACCTGTTGTTTTTCGGTGATGAATAATAAATTTTACCTGATATGATGCAATTTAAAACCACGGCAAAAAAAATATGGTATCTCATTACCCAGACTTTCAAAGGATTTATAGACGACAATGCCGTAAAATTAAGCGCAGCATTGTCCTATTACACCATTTTCTCGTTACCACCGTTGCTCATTATCATCATATCGCTTAGTGGAATATTTTTTGGCGACGAGGCAGTAAATGGACAGATTTTCGGGCAAATAAGCGGACTGGTAGGAAGCGATGCCGCACTGCAAATCCAGGAAATCATAAAGAATGTAAAACTTTCTAACAGCAACACCTATGCGGCAGTTTTCGGTATTGCCATTTTGCTTATTGGGGCTTCCGGAGTGTTTGCCGAAATTCAGGATTCTATCAATTATATATGGGGCATTGAAGCGAAGCCCAAGCGTGGTCTGATAAAATATTTGTACAACCGCCTTATGTCATTTTCAATGATTGGCTCTGTTGGTTTTTTACTTATGGTTGGCTTAATCGTAAATTCTATCATCGATATTCTAAGTAAACGTCTGGCAGCTAACTTTCCAAAGGATGCTGTTTTTCTGTTCTATGTTGTTAATTCGTTCCTTGTTTTCGGTATCATAACACTTTTATTCACCATCATTTTTAAAACATTGCCTGATGGTAAAATAGCTCTCCGTGACTGCATTACCGGTGCATCGTTCACTGCATTTCTTTTCATGATTGGCAAATTCGCCATAGGATATTACCTCGGAAGTTACAATATTTCTTCTATTTACGGTGCTGCCGGATCAATCATTATTATCCTGATTTGGGTTTATTATTCGGCCATCATACTATATTTTGGTGCCGAATTTACCAAGGTATTTGCCTATACACATGGGCAAAAAATAATTCCCAACAGATATTCCATCCAAATACATAAGGAGAACAAGATTGCTGAACCGGAAACTAAAGATCTTAAGATCAGCACAAAAAAAAGCCATCCCAAATTGAATTGAGACGGCTTTAAAATAATAAATGTCTTATTTAAGGGTAAACTAAGCTAGTTTAACATTTACGGCATTTAATCCTTTGTTGCCTTCCTGAAGGTCAAAAGTAACTTCGTCATTTTCTCTGACTTGATCATTTAAACCAGATACGTGTACAAAGTACTCTTTATCTGATGCACTGTCTTTAATAAATCCAAATCCTTTAGATTCGTTGAAAAATTTTACTGTTCCTTTACTCATGATAATTTTAATAAAAAATAAATAATGGCGCAAGATACGCTATTAAATTGGATAATTCATTTATTTTCAATATTTTAATTAAAATAGTTTTTCTTTGGTCCGATCCCGAAACCCTTGAATTTTGGTTTCTTGAATATTAGAGTACCTTTACCCGTATGCAAAAAATAATAATCTATCTGTTTTTCCTCCTGATTCCTGTTGTAAACACTGCCCGTGTTACAGAAATCCATTCAGAAGGAACATTGAATGAAGACATTTATGCTACTGTGAGTTTAGCTCAAACCGGATTGGCCAGAGATGTATTTGATCTGGCGATTAAAGGTTTAAAAAAACTTACTATCGAAGGGAAGTTGAATAATCCTGATATTGTTACCATTGCCGATTACTCGCAATCGAGCAATAAGAAACGCCTGTATGTAATTGATTTGAAGAACCGTAAGCTCTTATTTAATACTTATGTGGCACATGGCCGAAACACTGGCGATGAGTATGCCAAATCTTTCTCAAACAAAGAGGGTTCGTTGAAAAGTAGCCTCGGGTTTTTCGTTACTGAAAATCCGATTATCGGTTCACATACCGGATTTGCCCTGATGATTAACGGAGTTGAAAAAGGGTTTAACGACAATGCTGAAAAACGTGCAATTATCATTCATGCAGCCGAATATGCTACCGAAAATTTCATCAAAAAATATGGCCGGCTCGGACGCAGTTTAGGCTGTCCTGCTCTTCCTCCCGATATGAACAAGCCGATTATTGAAAGCATTAAAGGAGGAACGTGTTTGTTTCTTTATAATCCTGACAACAATTACATTTGCAGCTCATCGTTACTTAACTAGTCCATAAACATCAGGAAGAAAGACCACTTTTTTCGCCACAACCTTAACCGGCATATAAATGATAAAGACCGGTACTTTTTGGACCAGCTTGATGGTTTTTGATTCGGTATCTTTTTTCCCACTTTTCAAGGCATACACATCAAGCTTCCCTCTTGTAAGTAAATCAGCAAGTTCAACAGGTTTTTCGAGCCTGATACAACCGTGACTCAATAACCGGTAATCTTTTGCAAATGCTCCTTTCGAGTTGGTGTCGTGCAGGTAAATACTGAACGGATTTTGCAGATTAAACTTTAAAACACCCAGCGAATTGTTCGGGCCTGTTGACTCGCGGAAAAAATAGGGGAAGTTTTTATCGGTATAGGTGTCCCAGTTTAAGTCCAAATCGTCAACAACGGTGCCTTTTGAGTCAACTACCTCGAAATTATTGCGTTCCAGGTAACTATTATCCTTTTGTACTTTGGGTAAAAGCTCTTTAGAGGCAATCGAGAAAGGTACATTCCAGAATGGGAAGGTTACAATATTGGTGATGTAAGATGCAATAGTTGGAGTGGGATTTTTCTTTTTGCCCGCAACCGAACGCATCTTTAGCGCGAGTTTATCTTTTCTGTAATATTCGACTTCAGTGGCCGGAATATTCGCGACTATATACTCCGACTTGCCATTGATGTTGAGATACCTGCGGTAATTCATTGCCCGGACCAGCGTTTTTCGTTTCAGGGTGTCCTTGGCTGTGATCGAATCATTCAGATATTTTTCATAAATTTTATAATCAGGATCTTTGCAATCTAATCGCGTAACTAGTTTTGCAACCGCTCCCTTGTATCTCGAATTCATCAGTTGATAAATGTAAACTGAATCGCGCGGTGTTTTAACTTCACTGTACTCAAAGCTGACTTTGCCTTCCTGCAGGTTTTTGATAAAATGTAAGATCATTCCGGTTACCTGCTTGTCGGTTTTCTCTTTTAAAGCATTGTCGTTTATATTTCTGTTGTTCAATACTGAACGAATTTGTTCTATTTGAAGCTTATCCGAAATCAACCCAAAACGATCTGCCGATTCTAGTGTTGAGAGCCATTCGCCTGCTCTTTTAACGCTTTTCTTCGACGAAAGCCAATAAAGAGGTTCGTGGTTAATGTCATAAAATTTTTGCACCATCGAGTCGGTCTTTATTATCAGATCGACCTTTTTAGTCAGTTGTTGCGCGAACCCTGAAGCCGCGAAACAAATTATCAGGATAAAAAAAAGAATGATTTTCGCCCCGGGAATGCCCGTTTGATTTGTAATATAATACATATAGAATGATTGTAACCCTGTTTGATTTAAAAACAAAGATGGTTCCTTTCGAACTGCATTGTTTTACACAATTTCAGGAAATAGTTACATTATTCACACATCAGACCTAGCAATTTAGGTTCATTCAACCCGCTCAAAATCGATGAAACCCTCTTCTATATCTATTTCTATCAGGCGCACTTTTAGTTTATTCCCAACCTCTAAACCATTGAATCCGTTTACCAGCTTTCCTTCAACATGTGGATGGAAAAGCCTTACCCACGTGCCTTTGGGCGAAGCGCCACTAACGATGGCTTCAAACGTTTCGCCAATACGGTTTTGTATCAGCATCGCATTAGCCGATTTTTCAACCAGTCGTTCTACTTTTCGCACATCATCTTCCTTCACGGTACAATGGTGTGCAATTTCATTCAGTTGTTCAACAGAATAAGGAAGAGAATGACCTGCTATGGCCGATTTTAGCAAACGTTGTGTTACCAGATCGGGAAACCGCCGGTTGGGAGCTGTTGAATGTGTATAGTCTTTTACTGCGAGACCAAAATGACCTTCGGACAGAGAACCGGAAGTTTCCACCACATATTCCCCGGCCCCCAAAAGTTTAAGCACACTGATCGACATATCCACAAAGTGCTGTGGCTCGTTTTGTTTGATAAACTTCAGATAGGCCGAAAGGGATTTGGAATCAGCAATTTCAGGTAACTTAAACCCATGTTCCGAGGCCAGTTGAATGATGCGGTCCCATCGTTTGGGAGTGCGAACAACTCTTCGCAATGAAGGATAATTTTTTCCCTCAAGGAATCGCGCAGTTGCTCCGTTGGCTGCGATCATAAAATCTTCAATCAAACTTTTGGCCCTGTTTTTCCGCTCAACCTTCATCTCGCTTAACGAATCTCCGTCAAAGACAGGTCTGGCTTCAATCGTTTCAAATTCCAGTGCGCCATGCTCATAGCGCAACTCCTTCATCTTCTGTGCTATTCGGTCCTGTAACTGAATACATTCAGCCAATCCTTCAACCTTCGTAATTTCTGAAGGGATTGGGCCATTTCCTTCAAGCCAGTCAGCTAAACTCTCATACTGAAGTTTGGCATGATTGGAAACTATCGCACAATAAACATCCGATTGCAGCATGGCTCCATCATCACCAACAATCATTTCAACCACCACTGCAATGCGGTCGTCATCCAGACCAAGCGATGTGAAGTCGGTTGATAATTTTTCAGGAAGCATCGGAAACATCTCCGCCACTGTGTAAATGGTTGCTGTATTTTGACTGGCATAATTGTCAATATTCGATTGTGCGCGAACCAATGCATCCACATCGGCAATGGCAACCAACAACCGGACCTTATTCCCGGGCAATTGTTCGGCATACGATAGTTGATCGAGATCAAGTGAATCATTATTGTCCACTGAACACCAAAGCAGATCACGCATATCTTTGGCCTCACCAGTTCTACAAGTTGCCGGAGAGGTTATTTTCTTTAACTCGGCAAATACCGCGTCCGGAAAATCCGGCGCTAATCCTCTTGAAATCATTGCTTTTCGTGCAATCTGTTGTAAAGTGATCCGGTTGGCATTCCTATCCATAGTAGTTTTTTCTTTTTAGTTGTTGCGTTTAAAGTATTGTATTTCCCGTTCGTGTTTTTTTGCCGCCTCTAAGGTATCAAAGGTTCCGGAATTTCACGAAAGAGTTACATCTTTCATGGGTTTGTGGTTGAGATTTTGGGGTAATGATGAAGAATGTTGAGCTTGCCGAACATGCGGGATTGTAAATTAGTAGTGGTCGAAAGATTGTTATGAAAGGTGATAATTATGACAAATAATAGACTAAATTGTGAAACTTAAAAAACAAGGTGTTTTATTAACAACGGCGAGCATAAATGGTTGATAAATAGTATA
>Ga0209124_10000177_pt1 | contig 46170 bp, 40 predicted proteins | sample BarGraIncu01122A_FD_184502 | JGI IMG/M metagenome (GOLD analysis project Ga0209124, IMG submission 184502) | Arctic peat soil microbial communities from Barrow, Alaska - Barrow Graham LP Incubations 011-22A (SPAdes) (version 2) | ecosystem: Environmental > Terrestrial > Soil > Wetlands > Peat...
AATGTCTGCAATGTAAGAAACAGGAGTCGATTCCCAGTCGTCTTTATTTGCCTTTCCCCAGTCAACCAGCTTTCTATATTTGTCAGAATTCACTTTAATTGTGTCTGGTCGTTTAAGTTGATTCCCAATCTTTAATTCTAACGGTAATTTCTTGTCGATATAATCATTAATGTCAATATGTTGTCTGCACCCGAAAAAGGTAAAAGTCAAGATAAAGAGTCCTAGAATTGCAATTGTTTTCTTCATAGATTTTACGTCTTTTTTCTTTTTCTAATATGCCGCCTAACATGTAAATATACCCATCTGGGTATATTTTACTTATATCTATTCTAATTAACTGGGTATATTCCTCTATATGGCAGGATATGTGCAGTAGAGTCGCGCATATTTCCACTTTAGAAGCAATTACAATTAGTTTTTTCCCTTTTTACACTCCAAATTTACGAACTCTTTTTAACGCCACCAAGAATATGTATAACTATTTTTAAACAAATATAAAGAACCCTTTATTTATGGGGGTTTCGGTTAATAAAAAAACCGTACAGACCTTGCGGTCTGCACGGTTTGAGTACAAGTGGGAGAGGAGTGCTCGGTATCACTATCGGTTGCGGAGCACAGTGTTTCTCCCACGCAGCTTAAAGTATAAAGCTGGTAACAATTTCGCTGTAAACACGTGAAGGATCGCTGCCTGCACCTGCCACACGAAAGGCATATTGCTTGCCACTGCCTAACCCTGTCTTTTCGTATTTACGTTTCTTAGTGGTGTCCTTCGTCCAAAAGCTGGTAAGGGTTACAGGTAGCTCAGTGTGTTCAAATTCGTAGAAATCGGCATATTCTACCGCGTCGCACATCATGGTTACCGCACCTTTGTTGTCGCCCGGTTTTACGGTTAAGTTGTCGGGTTTAGCCAGTTTGCCCACTGTGCTTGGTTTTTTGTTCGCATCCATTCCGCTGCTGAGGATAATAGCTTCGTCGCCATCGCTTATTGTTTGTACAGCGCCTGCCAGCTTTTTCAGTAATGTTTCTACCGTTTTCCGGCAATTGTTTTTTATCACCGTGTCTTCTTTAGAACCACCTTCTACTTTGGCCAGTGCAGCGATGTAGTTGGTGTTTGCAGCCCTTAGCTCCTCAATAATTGGCATTGCAGTTTGAAAAGCCGGATTGACTTCCACTTTGTCCAGAATGTTGTTTGCCTTTGTTCCTAATGCTTCGTCGGTGTATTTACTTGAAGCAAAATTGATTAATACTTTTGAATTTCCCATTTTGTTTTGTTTTAAATAATTAATTAATACTATGTTATCTTGTTCGGTTATTTGTTTTTTACTGATTACTTAGTAGAATAACACGCTTACTAAGTAGATAGATACTCCAACATTCTGCTAAGTAGCTTCTACTTTGGTGAAAGTTATTCTTACTTTCCAGCATGTTGGAGCATCTCTCTGGAATGATATTGTTATCATTGTAGAATAATGCTTCAGCCTTGTACAAAGTAGCTTCTACTCTCCCCAACACTGGAGCAGTGTTGCTCTTTATTGATTCATCATTGTAGAATAATGCTCTTCCGTTCATCTACTATGAAGCAATGTATAGGAACTATTCAATGACTTTCTCCAAAGTACTGCCTACATTCATTTACTTTTCCGCTTTTCAATGTGTTTTCGGCACTACTTTCTACTGAAAATGAGCGCTCTCATTTATTGCTTGCAAATATTGGAATAATATTTCAACCGTTTTCTCATACTTTGGATGACCCCAAAATAGCCTAAATCTTAAATAATGCTAATAACGTTGTGAATATAGAAAGAATTCTATTTATTTGCAGTCTGTTTTTGATAACAATATAAAATAGGTAGATTTGTGTATTAATATGCATGCATACAACAATGTAGGTGGTGCTATACAACTATGATCTGTTTTTGATTGTGAAATATGAGTAGCTTTTGTCCGATAACTGAACGAATTACAACGCTGCTAAAGCAACAAGATAAGTGATGTAAAAAGAGACTACGGATAACCTGACTGTGAATTACGAATGATACATTTTAAAATATTAAAATACCTGTATGTCTACAAAACCTACCCATGCTCAAATGATGAACGAGCGACTGCATCTGTTTGATGATCATTGTAATGTGCTATCGCCTGAAAAAGAGAATCGGAAACTGGTGATAGGGGAGGGTCTGTCACATGGTTCGAAGTGTGGAGACCGATCGAATAGTTTGCTCGATATGCATTTGGGCGGGATTAGTCATCACTGTTCGGTACATTCCAATAGATTAAAGCATGATGTAGTAAACAGCAACGTTACTGATAATTGGAGTCTTGTTCATCTGCTTTGCCCTAAGAAAGATGTGTACAGTGTTGCCGAGGGAGAAGTGGCATTTTACAACCGTGTGATGTCATTACCACCCGAACAGTGTATGCAATTGGTAATGACGAATGTGCGGCAACTGGAAAACAAGTATGGTAGTTATGATTTGTACCTTATACGTTGTAAAGTGGTGGAATGTGATGAAAACGGATTGCCCTGGTTGGTATTAATAGAAACATTCTTACTACCACGGTTTAAAGTGCGGGAATTCGTCCCCTTGCGACAAGTATTTTTAGTAGACGAGAAATCGAATAAAATCATTCAGCGTTTTGAAACTGATAATGTGAACCCACTTACCGACAAAGAACGGGAAGTGTTGATGCTGAAATACTACTCTGATATTACAAATGAGGAAATAGGCATTCAACTAAAAATGTCTATCCCCACCGTAAAAACTCATTTGAATCAAGCCATGGAGAAAATGTGCTCGCATTCTGTACAAATGATTTGCCTGCTGATAAAATTTATGAGAGTGTTTGAATAAGGATAAACACTAACTTCAAATTTGCGAAAATTGGCGGATGTTTTAAGTGGTTGAATCTATAAAAAGAATATACGATTATCCTTTATTTTACCTGGTCAAAAGAAAACACCACAAAAGGCACAAAAGTCACACAAAAGTTTTTATGAAATAAAAACTTAGCTTTTGTTTCCTCGAAAAGGCAGACGATATATAGCTTAAAATTTTCATTACCTGCTTTTGTGTCCCTTTTGTGGTAAATTGTTTTTGAAGTCCACAAAAGATAATATCTATCGATATTTTTTTAGGTAACAATGCGGATATTCATTAAAGAATAATACCCTACTTAATGAATATCTCCAAAAAACACTTTCTCGGTAGTACGTGCTTCGTTAAGTGGAATGATAATGGTGGAAGGTTCTAAGTCTGCCGGTTCGTTCCCCGAACGTAATGCCCAAACAATCTTTTTATCGGCAGTTACTTCAATAGCTTGTAGCGGTTGATTGTTATTGTCTACTTTACCGTCGCCACTCCATTGATGAAACCAGTTGTTGATAATGGTATTGCCATTGGCCAACCGAATGGCTACCTGAGGTGAGTTCATAAGATAGTAGGGGATGTTTTGCAATGCATATTCCCATACAGGTTCTGCTTTAGCATTCAGTTCTATCACTTTCGTTTTAGTGGTAATAAGCATGTTGCCGTTCCTAAGTGCTTCTACAGCCCACACTCCCGGAGCATCTATTGTAAGAAGTGTTTTACCATTAGCATCGTACTCACATACTTTACCCATGTCCATGTGTGGCACAAGAATAGTTCCTTTGGCAGTAAGGTGGGCGTGACGGAAATGTCCGTGAATGCTTTTAGGGTTACCTACGGGGAGGTTGAACTAATGAATTTTCTCGTAGCAATTAAATTCTCCTTTTCTGAACGTTACCGTCCCAACCTTTGTATATCCTAATTTTTCATATAGGCTTAAAGCGGCTTGGTTGGGCAGGAAAGCATCCAGTTTAATGGAAGAATAACCGTTGTCTTTCGCATATTTTTCCGCAAAAAGCATCAACTCCTTTGCTATTCCTTGTCCCTGATAATTAGCTTTTATGGATAGGCGGTGGACGATTAGTGATGTCCCATTTTTATCCTTCCATTCCAATGAATTGTATTCGGGAGAATATTCTTCATTCAGAGCAATGTATCCTTTTAGTTCATCTAAATGGAAGAACCCGAATGCATGTCCGTGAGCAATGTCTTTTTCAATTATTCCTTTGTCGGGATATATTTCGTCCCATTGAAATATATTCTCGGCATTCATTTTGGCAATCGCACTTTCAATGATTGAAAATGCATCGGATAGACTACTTGGTGATAACTTTTTAATCATAATTTTGACCAATAAAAATTAATGTAACCTCTAGACAGAGATACATTTGTTTTCTTACGGCAAAAGTACATATTCTTCTTAACTTTCCCAGCTAAATCGGATATTGTTTTATGATTCGTCTATGAATCAACGGTTAGTTATAGTTCGAATAAGGGGTTGCTGATTATTTAGTAACATAAATCATGAAAAATTAGTGCTGAAATGGTCATGTTATCATATCAAAATGTAAGGTTGTAATATCAAATTTTACACTAGTAATAACTTTGCAGTCAATATCTTTGTGAAATGATTTTGCAATGCTGTATAAAAGATTCAGCCAGCCTCTGTACATGCTGTTTTTGCACGTTTTCAACCGAATAGGGATTGTAGTATGTGTGAGGTTTAATGGCGGTTTAATGCCTCGGTGTATTCTTATCAATATAAACGTACGTTTCTCTATTTTGAACCTGACTTAATTTCACGATTTTTGCAGTAGTATAATTGAACGAATGGATAAGTTACCGGAGAAATAAATAAATAATCAAAATAAGATTTTCGGACTGATAAAAACAACTTTGAATAAGCCATTTTTATCAGGATGTATAATCACAATCTTTTAATCAAATGAATAAATACAGATTGACTATCGTTGCTGCTTTTGCAGTTGTGTTTTCTATGACAGTTTCGGCACAAAATGTAACAACTGCACCTCAGGGGCAAGCTACCCAGACTAAAATTACGGGTGAAGATTTATTAGGTATAAAATCGGGTGCCGATCCTAAGAAAGCACTTCCAAGCTATGCCGGTAAATCACGTAAAAAAGGACGTCCGGTAGTGTTTACTATTGGTGACTCGACCATGAAAAACGGCAAAGATGACGGAAGCAATAAACAATGGGGTTGGGGTCACTTTTTGGGAGATTATTTTGATAGCACAAAGGTATCGGTAGAGAATCATGCGTTGGGTGGCCGTAGTAGTCGTACATTTATTTCGGAAGGATTGTGGGATAAAGTACTTGCAGCTGTTCAACCGGGCGATTATGTGTTGATTCAGTTTGGACATAACGACGCTGGTCCTTACAATACCGGTCGTGCACGTGCTTCACTTCCCGGAAATGGCGACAAAGACACTACTGTGATAATGGAAGCTACCGGTAAACCGGCTGTTGTAAATTCATTCGGTTGGTATATGCGTAAGTATGCAAGAGATGTAAAAGCAAAAAAAGCAACTCCAATTTTGCTTTCACACATTCCACGTAACATGTTTACAACCAAAGATAGTGTGGCTGTTATTCGTAATGATCAGGGGTTAGGAAAATGGACAAAAGAGGCTGCAGCTATGGAAAAAGTGTTATACCTGGATGCCAATAAAATTATAGCCGACAAATTGGATAAAATGGGTAAAGACTCTATACAAGGATTATATTGGGGCGACCATACCCATACTTCCAAAGCCGGTGCAGTGTTGAATGCCAGAACAATAGTTGAAGGAATTCGTGACTTAAAAGGTTGCAACCTTAAAAAAGCATTGAAAAAGAAGTTTTAGAAAGAGCAAGGATAGGAAAGGTTTATATTAAAGGATTGCTAGTTAGATTGTGATGGCTACAATTGTGAAAGTATGCTTTACTGCTTTTACGATTGTAGCTTAATTTCTGAATATGTTTCTCTATTTTTACAAAAAAATGCATCCAAATAATTATCGTCCTTCACTCATTAGAATATCGATACATAAAAAATGAAGAAATATTTAGTGCTTGCAATAACTTGTCTCCTCGTGACTGCTGCTACGGCTGCGGCTCCGAAGGTGGATGGAAATATTTTTGTGAGTTTGAAAACAAAGAATGAAACTTCACAGATTATAGTCCGACAAACGCTTCAGTTTTCATTGCTTGTTCCCGAATTGGCCGGAACACTTCGGTTGGGCGTGATAAAGGGGGGCGAAAGTCGTTGGGCAGAACAATTGAAATCAACTACTTTCATCAATAAAAAAGGAGTTTTGGAGTACCAGCTTAAAGACACGCTTTTAGGCAAAGGCTACCTTAGCGTAAAAGCTGTGGCATTGACGGTTACCGATGGTATTATTTTGGAAATTGAAGCCGTAAATACCACCGAAGGACTTGAACTATTCTGGGCTGCGGGAGCTGCTTCAGGCAAAATGACAGATGCTGCGGATGCTTTTTTGAAACCGGAATGGTGCAAAGACAATGTTTTTGTGATGGAACGCAATGATTTGAGCCTTTTCTATGGAGAAAGCATGAAGTTGAAAATATATAACTATGTTTTTCCCGTGGAGACAGAAAGTCGGTTGGGCGATGCACACCAACAAACCACGCCATTGCAGTTTTTCAACAGTGGCAAGAAAACGGATGCTCCGGCTTTAGTTGGAAAGTTTCGGTTAATTGCAGGAAAGAAATACTATATCTGCGCTTATCGTCAGAATAAAGAAGCGGATTTCGATTATTCGTTACTGCCGGCCGTTTTCAGTAAGGCTATTGCAAAATAAAAGTTCGACAAAAAATCTAATTTACCCGCAATGAAATCATCTGCTTACAAAGGTTTGACTTTGATACTGTTGCTTTTCCAGTTAGGAAAGGTTTCGGCACAAGCACCCCATCCCGAGGCAGAATTCAAAGTGTTTCAATTTCCGGCCAATCAAATTCCACGTATAGATGGCGACATTTCCGATTGGGCAATGGTGCCCGAAAGCTATGTGGTAGGTACAAAAGATATGTGGGACGACACAGGGATGCACCCAAAAACGGATGCAACAACACCCAACGTAAAAGTAAAAGTAGGTTGGGTAAAAGGCGAGAACCGTTTGTACTTTCTATATGAAGCTGAAGATAATTACTGGCAGTTTACGCGCCCTGGACTCGAAGCTGATATTTTCGAATTGGTGGTGGATGGTGATCGTTCGGGAGGTTCGTTTATTGACCGTTTCTATCCATTCAAGGATGTGAATAAATGGGATGCTTTCTTTGCCATTCACGGCGTTCATGCACAAAACTACCATATTTTCACTCCTCCGGGTGATAAAGACTGGGCCATGGTGTGGGGTTGTCAACCCTGGATTAAACAATTGCCCTATGCCAATGCCGCTTACAACTATACTTTTAAAGAAGGCGAGAAAGGAAAACTGATTTTGGAATTTTTTATTACGCCTTTCGATTATGCCGGTACGGAGCCTTCCCGTTCTATTCCATCGGTACTTAGCGAGAACAAAAAGATTGGACTGTGTTGGGCGGTTATTGATTTCGATGATGTGAATTCGCCGGATAAGAACGGATTTTGGAACTTATCGTCGGAACATAAAATGTATGGGCAGGCTGATTTTTTACGCAGCTTTCGTTTAATGCCGTTCGAAGCGGCGGTTAGTAAGAAGTTGGCTGCCAAATGGAGTTTCACCGTTTTGGATATGAACCGCCGACTGGTTGCCTTTCAGGATGAATCGGTAGGTGAAATAAGTCATTGGAACTAGAGTTTCGGGGACGGAACAACTTCTACCGAACAGCACCCGCAACATGCGTACAAAGAAGCCGGCAATTACATAGTTACGCTGACCATTGCTGGAGTTGGCGGAACATCTAAATTGACGAAAGTGTGGGATGTGACATTGAAATAGCTATTTTGGTAAGAAACATAGTTATTCAGCATCTCTCTATTTTATCAAAAAGATGTTCGTTTTTTTTTTAGATTTGTAATAGAATAAGTTCTTTGCCACGGAGTGGCTAAATGTCAATAACCCCCAGTGAGCGAAGCGTAACTGGGGGATAGCGGAAATAAATTATCTGACATTTGATTTTTAGTTCGACTTGTCGAACTGAAAATCAAATAATTGAAAAAATAATTGAGTGCCGAGTAGCACAAGAAAATAGATATGAAAAAATACGTAGGCATATTATTCGTGTTGCTGTCCGTTCAATTACAGGCATCTACATTTTATAACGTTAGAGACTTCGGAGCAAAAGGCGATGGCAAAACAATTGATTCGCCGTCGATAAACAAAGCCATTGAAGCGGCTGCAAAAGTGGGGGGAGGAACTATTATTTTCCCTGCCGGAACGTATGCCAGTTATTCAGTCCGTTTGAAAAGTAATATCTGTCTTCAATTGGAAGCCGGGGCAATACTTTTGGCTGCGTTCCCCGAAAATGGAATTGGTTATGATGCAGCCGAACCCAGTGAATTTACAAAGTTTCAGGATTTTGGGCATAGTCATTGGCAAAATAGTTTAATCTGGGGTGAAAATCTCGAAAATGTGACCATTTGTGGTCAGGGTTTAATTGATGGAGCCGGGCTGACCCGTAACGAAAGTCATTTACCCGGAGTTGGTAACAAAGCCGTTAGTTTGAAGTTGTGCCGAAACGTGATTATGCGCGATGTAAAAATGCAGAACTGTGGTCACTTTGCACTCTTGGCAACCGGAGTCGACAATCTGACAGTCGATAACCTACTGATTGATACCAATCGCGATGGATTGGACATTGACTGTTGTCGGAATGTCCGCATTTCTAATTGTACTGTCAACTCGCCATGGGATGATGCTATCGTTCTGAAAGCCAGTTATGGACTTGGATTTTTTCGCGATACAGAAAATGTGACGATTACCAACTGTTTTGTAAGTGGTTACGATCGTGGTTCGGTGATGAATGCCACCTACCAGCGTGATGAACCCCAAGCTCCCGATCAGGGTTTTGTTACCGGACGTATTAAATGCGGAACAGAGTCGAGTGGTGGGTTTAAAAATATTGCTATTACCAATTGCGTTTTCGAACGTTGTCGTGGGTTGGCCCTCGAAACAGTGGATGGTGGTATTCTTCAGGATATTGTGATTTCGAATATTACCATGCGCGATATTGTCAACTCGCCAATATTTCTTCGTTTAGGAGCAAGAATGCGTAGTCCGGAAAACACAGCGGTGGGCGAAATGAAACGCATTACTATCGACAACGTAAACGTTTATAATGCTGATTCTCGTTACGGTTGTCTGATTTCAGGGTTACCTAACCATTACATTGAAGATGTGAAACTGAGTAATATACGGATTGTGTATAAAGGTGGCGGCACAAGTGAACAAGCGAAACTTACTCCACCCGAAAGTGAGAAACTGTACCCGGAACCCTGGATGTTCGGTCTTATTCCGTCTTCTTCATTTTATATTCGTCATGCTAAAAATATTGAGATAAGTGATGTAGACATAAGCTTTATGCAACCCGATTTTCGTCCATCGGTACAGTTGGACGATGTGAAAGGCTCTATATTCCGGAATGTACGCATCACTCAACCCGATGCACCCAAAAAGTTTGTGCTCATCAATAGCGATGAACCGATAATAAAATAAATGGTATAACTATTTAGAATCTAACAATTTAGCTATTATGAACAAGATTGCTTCCTTATTTGCAATTTCTTTATTTAGTTTGCTCAGCTTTTCTGTAGAGGCTCAGGATGCTACAACTAAAGAAAAGACGAATGACTTCAATACTCCGCTTCATCTAATGAAACCAGCCTATAAAACGCCTTATGGAGAGTCGACACCCGAACAGGTAAAAGCAGTAACCGACCGCGTTTTGGCATTTTTAGAAACTGCAACTCCTACAAAAGTTATCAATAAAGACAGCAAAGAAGTTATTACCGATTTCAAACAGATAGATAAAAACTCTGTTTTGGAACGTGGTACTTTCCGTTTGGCCAGTTACGAGTGGGGTGTAACTTATGCCAGCATGCTTCTGGTAGCCGAAAAAACAGGAGATGCCCGTTATACGAAATATGTTTCCGACCGTTTTAATTTTTTGGCTGAAGTAGCTCCTTATTTCGAAAAACTAAGAAAAGAAGGAATCGTTGAACCGCAAATGCGTCAAGTTCTTCATCCCGAGGCATTGGACGATGCCGGAGCGATGTGTTCGGCTATGATTAAAGCTCAAATTGCAGGGGTAAAATGTAACGACCGCCCTCTTATCGACAATTATATGGACTATATTATGAACAAAGAATACCGTTTGGCTGATGGTATTTTTGCCCGCAACCGCCCACAACACAATACGGTTTGGCTTGATGATATGTTTATGGCTATTCCTTCCATTGCCAATATGGGAAAACTTACCGGCGACAAAAAATACTACGATGAGGCCATTAAACAAGTCATGCTTTTCAAACAGCGCATGTGGGTTCCGGAGAAGAAATTGTTCCGCCACGGTTGGGTGGAAGGCATGAGCGATCATCCTGCTTTTCATTGGGGACGCGCTAATGGTTGGGCAATTCTGACCATGACCGAAGTGCTCGATGCCTTGCCTGCCAATTATCCCGGACGTGATAAGGTTCTTTATTTATTTAAGGAACATGTGCGCGGTTTAGCAGCTTTGCAGTCGGGCGAAGGTTTTTGGCATCAGTTGCTCGATCGCAATGATTCGTATTTAGAGCTTTCGGCTACAGCTATTTATACTTATTGTATAGCTCATGCTGTCAATAAAGGATGGATCGATGCATTGGCATATGGTCCGGTGGCTACGCTGGGTTGGAATGCCGTAACTACGCAGGTTACCGAGGCCGGTGAGGTTGATGGAACGTGTGTTGGTACAGGAATGGGATTTGATCCGGCTTATTATTATTATCGTCCCGTTCACCGATTTACAGCACACGGATATGGGCCGGTTTTGCTTGCCGGTGGTGAAATGTACGCTTTGATGAAGACAAAATTTCCCAAAATGAACGACAGTGCAGTGCAATTTTACAATACAAAACAAGATACTACTGCACCAATTTTCTCGGTTAAATGAATACAGGGAGACCGGAATTCCAATAACTAAATACAAAACAAAATGACAAGATCAGCTTTTAAAATGTATCTAAAACCTGGCTTTGAGGCCGAGTACGAAAAACGCCACAATGAAATTTGGCCGGAATTATCAAAATTATTGAAAGACGCCGGCGTGTACGATTATTCTATTTTCTGGGATAAGGAAACCAATATTCTTTTTGCAGTACAGAAAAACAGTGGTGAAGGCGGTTCTCAAGATCTCGGGTTGACCGAAATTGTACAAAAATGGTGGGCATATATGGCAGATATTATGGAAACAAATCCGAATAACTCGCCTGTATCTATTGCATTGCCCGAACTATTCTATATGGAGTAGCAACGAATTTTCTAACCCTAAGTCTAATACGTATCTACAAATGAGAGTTTTTTCTACAACTACAGTTATAACGTTTCTTTTACTCATTGGCGCTCCCGGATTGATGGCACAACGTCAAATGGAGAACCTCGACAGAGATGTTATTGCCGTTCGTTGCCCCGGCGATTCGGTTTATGTGGGATGGCGGTTATTGGGTACTGAACCCGATGATATTACATTTAATCTATATCGTCGGAGTGGTAGTGAAAAACCTGTAAAACTAAATCAAACGCCGATAAAAGAAAGTACTAATAGTCAGGTTGGAAAGCAGGATTTTACCATCGATAATTCCTATTTCGTAAAAGCGGTGCTCGGTGGAGTGGAGCAGGAGGCAAGTAAACCTTTTACTATAAAAGCAAATGCTCCGATTCAGCAATACATCAACATTCCGCTTAAAACCCCCGAAGGATATAGCCCCAACGATGTTTCAGTAGGTGATTTGGATGGTGATGGTGAATACGAGATTATTCTTCACCAAACAGCTCGTGGAATTGATTCTCCTTCATCCGGCGTATCGGGCATACCTATTTTTCAAGCATACAAGTTAGATGGAACATTTCTGTGGCAGATAAGCCTGGGAAAGAATATTCGTGAAGGTGCTCATTATACACAGTTTATGGTCTACGACCTCGACGGCGATGGGATTGCAGAATTTGCATGTAAAACGGCAGATGGAACCATTGATGGAATAGGGAAAGTGATAGGCGATTCTACAAAAGATTATCGCAATCTGGATAAAAACAGTGGAACTTTCTACGGGAAAATACTGGACGGACCGGAATACTTTACCATTTTCAGCGGGCGAACCGGTGAGGCTCTTGCCACAACGGATTATATTCCGAACCGCTATCCTTTAAATGGTTGGAATGGCCATGGTGGCAATGGAGGAAGTGACAATACGGGAAACCGTAGCGAACGTTTTCTAGCTTGTGTGGCCTATCTCGATGGCGTTCACCCAAGTGTGGTGATGTGCAGAGGTTACTATGGTAGAACTGTGCTGGCTGCCTGGAACTGGCGAAACGGAAAACTCACTTCCCGCTGGGTTTTCGATAGTAAAGATGTTGATAATCCTTTCTCCGGACAAGGAAATCATAACCTGAGTGTGGCGGATGTAGATGGGGATGGGAAAGATGAAATCATCTATGGCTCCATGGTGGTTGACGATAACGGAAAAGGTTTGTTCTCTACAGGTTTTCGTCATGGTGATGCCATTCATGTAGGTCATTTGGTGCCAAATCGTGCAGGACTTCAGGTATTTGGTGTTCACGAAATTGAAGATGGAACAAAAGGTCCCGGTGCTACTGTTTATGATGCCAAAACAGGAGAAGTGTTGTACAAAGGGTCAATGGACAAGGATGTAGGACGCGGTGTAGCAGAAGATATCTATCCTGAAAATCCGGGAGCTGAGATGTGGTTTTCAGGTTCGGGAGGATTGTTGGATATGAAAGGTAATAGGATAGGTGATGCACCAACTTCCACCAACTTCCTTATTTGGTGGGATGGTGATTTTAGTCGCGAATTGCTCGACAAAAATTATATTGATAAATACAAAGTGGGCAGAATTTTTACTGCCGAAGGCTGTGCCTCGAATAACTGGACAAAATCTACTCCGGCTTTAAGTGCCGATATATTTGGCGATTGGCGGGAAGAACTTATTTTGCGTACAACGGACAATAAAAATCTACGAATTTATACAACTACTATTCCAACTGCTCATCGCATTGTTACGTTGATGCACGATCCACAATACCGCTTGGCTATTGCCACTCAGAATGTAGGTTATAACCAACCTCCTCATACCAGTTTTTTTCTGGGCACAGGGATGAAGAAACCGGCACAACCCAACATAGTGCTTGTTAAGAAAAATAGTGAGTCACATAAATAAAAAGAACGAAACATGTTTACTCTTAAATCCGACTTAAAACTATCGTTTTGTGCTCTTTTTTCATTGATTGCATTGACACTTTATGCTCAAAAATCGACTGAAAGTTCACGACGTATTCTGAATTTTGATAACGATTGGCGTTTTTCTCTGGGTGATACCAAAGCTGCAGAAAACGCTACATTCGATGATTCGAAATGGAGAAAACTGGATGTTCCTCACGATTGGAGCATTGAAGGTGCTTATGATAAAACCAACCCTACCGGTCGCGGAGGTGGATATCTACCGGCGGGAATTGGGTGGTATCGCAAGAGTTTTACAGTTGATGCAAGTGACGCCAAACAAAAATTCTTCGTTGAATTTGACGGTGTGATGGCTAATAGTGATGTGTGGATCAACGGATTTCATTTGGGTAAACGTCCCTATGGCTATACCAGCTTTAGCTACGACCTGAGCGGTCATTTGAAATTTGGAAAAGGGGTTGTGAATGTACTGGCTGTTAAGGTAGATAATTCAATTCAGCCTGCGTCGCGCTATTATGCAGGAGCCGGTATTTATCGACACGTACGATTGGTGGTGACAAATCCTGTGCACATCGATCAGTGGGGTGTTTACATTTCAACAGCACAAGTGACTGATAAAAAAGCAACTATTAACGTACAAACCAAAATAAATAATGCATCTGCCTCGGCAAATTCAATAGTGCTCGAAACTACTGTTTTTGATCCTGCTGGCAATGTGGTGAAATCCACCGAATCAAAACAAATCCTTGCTGCCAGAACTACAGTAATCATCAAACAGTCGTTAGAACTTGCTGCCCCACAACTGTGGGATATTAATCACCCCAATTTATACCGGGCGGTTACCAAAGTACAATCTACCAAGGCAGTTATTGACGAGCAAACCAACACTTTTGGAATTCGCGACAGTAAATTTGAAGCTGCTACAGGCTATTGGTTGAACGGTAAAAATATAAAAATAAAAGGTGCCTGTCTTCATCACGATGCAGGTGCGTTGGGAGCAGCTGTTCCGTTGAGAGCCTGGGAACGCCGCCTTGAGTTACTAAAATCAGCAGGTGTAAATGCAATTCGTACTGCGCATAATCCTGTCGCCCCGGAATTTCTGGACTTGTGTGATCGCATGGGTTTTCTGATTATGGATGAAACCTTAGATACCTGGAATGCGGTGAAACCAGGTAGCGAGAACGGTTATAACCTCTATTTCGACAAATGGTGGGAAAGAGATACCCGCGACATGGTGTTACGCGACAGAAATCATCCTTCTGTCATTATTTATAGTATTGGAAACGAGATACGCGATAATCTGAACGATTCTGCAGGTTTCAAGAAATACAAAGATCAACAGGATTTGGTACATCAACTTGACCCGGGACGCCCGGTAACCATGGCTCTGTTTCGTCCGGGATCGTCGCAAGTATATACAAATGGTTTTGCCGACAAAATGGATATAGTGGGGCAAAATTACCGCGAAAAGGAATTGGTTGATGCTCATGAGGCTAAGCCGGGACGCATTGTTATCGGTACAGAAAATGGTCATGGTCTTTCGGAATGGTTGCTGTTACGCGACAAACCTTATATGTCAGGACAGTTTTTGTGGGTTGGATTCGACTATCTGGGTGAAGCTCTTTGGCCGGCTATTTCAAGGAATAATGGCTTGTTCGATCGTACCGGAAGTTGGACGCAACTCAGTTTTCAACGTCAGAGTTGGTGGTCGGATAAGCCGGTGGTTCATATTGTTCGCAAGTCGGATAATGCGGGCGTGGGCAAGTGGGTCTCTAACTGGACTCCGGTCGATTTTGGAACTTACGATGAAGCCGCCGTTGAAGTGTACAGCAATTGTGATGAAGTAGAATTGTTTTTAAATGATAAATCGTTGGGTGTAAAATCAAAATCAGCTGATGATGCACCTCGCTCGTGGAATGTTACTTTCGAAAAAGGAATACTCAAAGCGGTAGCAAAAACTGCCGGAAAGATAGTAGCTACTGATGAGTTGAAAACTGCCGGTGCTCCGGCTAAAGTTTTGCTAACCGTTGACAAACCCGGCATTACAAAAACCTGGGATGATGTGTCCTATGTTACAGCCACAGTGGTAGATTCCAATGGTATTATTTGCCCGAACACGGACAAGCTCATTACGTTTGGCGTTTCTGAATCGGGCAGTGTGATTGCTGTTGATAATGGTGATGTGACCAGTCATGATTCGTATCGGGGATTGGAGCGACGAACCTACAATGGTCAATGTATAGCAATTATCCGTGCCAAATCAGCGTCAGGATCAATTATCGTAACAGCCACTTCTCCTGAGTTGGAAGCCGGAAAAGTGACCATTGATATAAAATAAAACACAATAAAAGTAGACTAATGAAACAATTCATATTCATTGCCATAACCGTCGTTTTGTCCTTGACAACCGGTCAGGCCAAAGAAAAAAAATCTCTCTTCCGTTTCGATTTTGGTGCTGGAAAAGCTCAAAAAGGCTGGACAAAGGTTGAACCATCGACACAATATTCTGTAGAAAAGGGATATGGATTAATCCCTTCGGGCAAAATGGAGGCAAATGAGATTAGCACTGAGAAATCTCATTTTGTAAGTAGCAACAAACCTTTTTATTTTGAAGTACAGCTTCCCGAAGGACATTATCAAATTGAGTTGACATTGGGCGGAGCTCCTGAAGCTACTTCCACAACTCTTAAAGCAGAATCGCGCAGATTGATGCTCGAACAAATCAAGACAGCGAAAGGCGAAAGCGTGAAGAAGACCATTATTGTGGATGTTCGTACTCCCCGAATTAATGATACCGAACAGGTGAAATTAAAAGAACGCGAATTGAAATACCTTAATTTCGATAATAAACTTACTCTTGAGTTTAACGGTGAAAACCCGTGCGTTATGGCTATCGAGATAAAGAGAGCGGATGAATTACCAACCATCTTTTTGGCTGGAAATTCTACCGTTACCGATCAGGAATATGAGCCTTGGGCTTCGTGGGGACAAATGTTTCCCCGCTTCTTGAAACCGAATGTGGTGGTCGCCAATTATGCCGAATCGGGTGAAACACTGTTGGCTTTCAAACGCGAGAAACGATTGCAGAAACTGTTGAGCCAAATGAAAGCCGGTGATTATTTGTTTATTGAATTTACACACAACGATCAAAAACCGGGTGGAAATCATCTGGATGCTTTCACAACCTATAAAGATGAACTGAAATCGTATATTGCCGAAGCCCGGAAAAAAGGAGGTAAACCTGTTTTGGTAACGTCAATGAACCGTCGTCATTTTGACGAGAACGGAAAAATTATCAACACGCTCGAAAATTACCCTGATGCCATGCGTCAAACTGCTGCCGAAGAAAAGGTGCCGCTAATTGATCTGAATGCTATGAGTAAGGTTTTTTACGAGGCTATGGGACCTGAGAATTCTAAGAAAGCCTTTGTGCATTATCCTGCCAATACCTATCCGGGGCAGGACAAAGCCTTGGCCGACGATACCCATTTTAATCCATACGGTGCTTACGAGTTATCGCGCTGTATCGTTTCTGCGATTATTCAGAGTAAACTGGATCTGACCCGGTTCTTAATTGATCCGGTTACTATTTTCAATCCTGCCCACCCTGATGCACTAACCGATTTTCACTGGTACGAAAGTCCGTCGGTAAATTTAATTAAACCGGATGGAAACTGAAATACACTAATCGTAAGGAGTATTGAAATTAAACTAACAACTATAAAGACTTTAAATCAAATAAATTATAATAATGATTAAAATATTCACGCTTCTCATTTGCCTATTTTCTTCCCTGATAGGCTTTGCAACTCCTAAGTTTGACGGAAATCTTCGTCAGACTTACAATTTCAATTCAGAATGGAAACTCCAAATTGGTGATATTTCCGGTGCAGAAGTTCCTACGTTCAATGATGTTAATTGGAAGTCAGTTACACTGCCTCACGCTTTCAACGAAGACGAAGCCTTTCGTGTGCCTATTGCTGAGTTGACCGATACAGTTGTTTGGTATCGCAAACATTTTAAATTGCCCGCAACTGCTGCCGGTGAAAAAATATTTATCGAATTTGAAGGTGTGCGTTATGCGGCGGATGTTTATGTAAACGGAGTGAAAATTGGGTTACACGAAAATGGCGTTATGGCCTTTGGCTTTGACATTTCCAATAACATCAAATTTGGAGAGGAAAATGTCATAGCCGTTCGCATCGATAACAGTTGGACTTACCACGAACGCGCTACAAACAGCACTTTTCAGTGGAATAACAATAACTTCAATGCCAACTATGGCGGCATTCCTAAAAATGTTTTTCTACACGTAACCGGAAAAGTGTATCAAACACTTCCGTTGTACTCCATGTTGAAAACTACCGGTACATATATTTATGCAACCAGTTTTGACATCAAAGGTAAAAGTGCCGTTATCAATGCCGAATCGCAGGTAAAAAACGAAGAATTCAAATCCGTTAGTGTTCAATACGATGTGACTGTAGAAGATATGGATGGTAAAGTTGTATCTCAATTTTCAGCCAAAGAACAAACTATTGAACCTAATAAAACAGCAAAGGTTTCTGCTTCTGCATCAGTTTCAGGACTTCATTTTTGGAGTTGGGGATATGGCTATTTGTACAACGTTTATACTGTTTTGAAGATTGATGGTAAATCTGTTGATGTGGTAAAAACCCGTACCGGATTTCGCAAAACAGAATTTAGAAACGGAATGGTTTATCTCAATGACCGAGTGATTCAGATGAAAGGTTACGCACAACGCACCAGTAACGAGTGGCCTGCAGTAGGCATGTCTGTTCCTGCATGGTTGAGCGATTATAGCAATGGATTGATGGTGGAAAGCAACGGAAATATGGTACGCTGGATGCACGTAACACCTTGGAAACAAGAGGTTGAATCGTGTGATAGGGTAGGGTTGATGCAAATGTTTCCCGCAGGAGATGCCGAAAAAGATATAACTGGCCGTCGTTGGGAACAACGTACTGAGCTGATGCGCGATGCAATCATATACAACCGCAATAATCCAAGTATCATTCTTTTTGAAAGTGGAAATGAGTCGATTAGTGAAGAGCATATGGCCGAAATGAAAGCCATTCGTGATAAATATGATCCAAAAGGTGGACGCGCCATTGGTTCACGCGAGATGCTCGACAGCAAAATTGCTGAGTATGGTGGCGAGATGCTTTATATAAACAAGAGTGCCGGGAAACCAATGATTGCTACCGAGTATTGCCGCGACGAAGCATTGCGTAAATACTGGGATGAACTAACTCCCCCTTTTCATAAAAACGGAGCCGGACCACTTTATCGTAATGCTGATGCCAGTGACTATAACCGTAATCAGGATTCGTTTGCAAAAGAAGATATTATCCGTTGGAACGACTATTATATTCAACGTGCCGGAACAGGGAAACGAGTTAGTTCGGGTGGTTTGAACATTGTTTTCTCAGATACAAATACCCATTGTCGTGGCGAAGAAAACTACCGTCGAAGCGGCGAAGTGGATGCAATGCGTATTTTTAAAGATGCTTACTTTGCTCACCAGGTAATGTGGGACGGTTGGGTTGATGTAGAAAAACCACACACTTACATTATCGGTCATTGGAATTATGCTCAGGGAACCGTAAAAGATGTGATGGTTGTTTCTTCGTCGGATAAAGTAGAATTGTTTTTAAATGACAAATCGCTTGGTTTCGGAGAAAAATCGTACAACTTTCTTCATACTTATAAAAACGTGAAGTATGAAGTAGGTACGCTGAAAGCTGTAAGTTACGATTCGAAAGATATTGAAGTAAGTGCCGACTTAAAAATAACATCAGGTAAGCCTGTTGCATTGAAACTCACGCTGATTCAAGGTCCAAATGCAGTTAAAGCCGATGGCGCTGATATGGTGTTGGTACAAGTAGAGGCGGTTGATTCAAAGGGACAACGTTGTCCGAATGTACACCCGATGGTTAACTTCGACCTCTCAGGGCCTGCCGAATGGCGTGGTGGTATTGCACAAGGTCCCGATAATTATATTTTATCTAAATCATTGCCTGCCGAATGTGGAATTAATCGTGCATTAATTCGTACCACAACTGCAGTTGGAAAAGTAACTATTTCTGCAGCTTCGGAAGGCTTAACTTCGGCTAAAATTATGTTCGAAACTGTACCTGTAAAAGTTGAAAATGGTTTAAACACAGCCTTGCCAAACGAAAACTTACCTTCAAATTTAAAACGAGGAGAAACACCTTCAACGCCTTCGTATAAAGTTACCCGCAAAACGATTGACATCGTTTCGGCTACTGCCGGAGCAAATGTGGATAAAGTAGCTATGAGCTTTGATGATAATGAATTAAGCGAATGGACAAACGATGGCAAGATTTCTACAGGTTGGATTACCTATCAATTGGCACAAAGAGGTTTAGTGTCGGAAGTTTGTCTGAAACTCACCGGTTGGCGTTCGCGCAGTTACCCAATTGAAATTTTGGTGGATAAAAAAGTAGTGTGGAAAGGTGAAACACCTCAGAGTCTTGGTTATGTGACTATCCCCGTAAAACCAACTAAAGGACAAACTGTTACTATTCGACTTACCGGTTCAGGAACAGAGAAAGATGCTTTCCAAAATATGATAGAAATGAATGGTAATAAGGAACTCGACGGATTTAAAGACCCAAAATCAGCCGATACTAAAGGTCAATTGCGTATTGTGGAAGTCGAAATTTTCGAGAAAGTGATTGAAAAATAAGTATATAAGAAATTGAAGTTTATGAAAAGAGTATTTTTGTTTTTTTGTGTGTTAGCTGTTTTTACATCAGCAAAGTCAACAGATTATGTGATTACTGATCATGGCGTGGGTACTGATAGTACAAAGATTAACACTATTGTTATCCAGTCAATTATTGATAGAGCTTCGTCCGAAGGAGGTGGAACGATAGTGATTCCCAAAGGCGTTTTCCTTTCGGGCGCTCTCTTCTTTAAACCTAATACGAAACTTTGTTTGACGGAAGGTGCCGTTCTCAAAGGTTCTGACAATATTGCCGATTATCCACTGATTCCTTCACGTATGGAGGGTAAAAGCATTTATTATTATGCAGCATTGGTGAATGCTTATCATGTGGATAGCTTTGCTATATCCGGTCAGGGGAAAATAGACGGTAATGGATTGAAGTATTGGAAGGCTTTTTGGGCGTGTCGCGATTCGATGAAGCTAATTGGTAAATCAGCTACGAATCTCGAAGTTCATCGACCACGTTTACTTTTTATCTGGGGATGTAATAATGTGACTATTTCGGGGGTAAAATTGCACAATTCAGGATTCTGGACAACTCATTTGTACCAATGTAACGATGTGCTAATCGAGAATTGTGATATTCGGTCTCCATTCAGACCAGTGAAGGCACCTAGCACCGATGGTGTTGATATCGATGTTTGTAAACGGGTGACTATCCGCAAATGCTTTATTTCGGTGAATGATGATGGCGTTTGTATCAAGGGAGGTAAAGGCCCTGATGCTCAGAAACGTTCCGAAAATGGAATTGTAGAGGATATATTGGTGGAAGATTGTGCATTTGGCGAATCGCATGGTTTGTTGACGCTTGGAAGCGAGAGCATTCATGCGCGCAATATCACGGTTCGAAACTGTACTATTGATAGCAATACTCCCATATTGAGACTTAAGATGAGACCGGATACATACCAGATTTTTGAAAATATTACTGTTGAGAATATTACAGGGAAATGCGGTACTGTTATCGACGTGAAGCCCTGGACTCAATTCTTTACTATGGAAGGTAGTAAAGAGAAACCTTATGGTATTGTTCGGAATATTTCTATTTCAAATATCAAAGTACAATGTAATACCTTTGGCGAAATTGCAGGAAATCCGTTGGATAAAGTTTCAAATATTCTGTTTAGGAATATTAAAGTTACTGCCAAAGAACCTGCGTTGAAATGCAAATATCCGGGAGTAAAAGTTGAGAATGTAATTGTAAATGGTACTCCTCTGATTTTAAAAAAGTAATGAGAAATTTAAAAACACTTGTAGTTTTAAGTTTGGCTACGTTGATGATTCTGTCATTCAAAAGCTCGGATAGAGTGAATATATGGATGATTGGTGATTCAACCATGGCCAACAAACAGCCCGATAAAGCCCCCGAAACTGGTTGGGGAATGGTGATGAACGAGTTTGTGAAAGCGAACGTGACAGTTCATAATCATGCTCTAAACGGCCGTAGTTCCAAAAGTTTCTTGGACGAAGGATGCTGGACGGCTATTTACGACAGCATTCAGCCGGGCGATTATGTGATTATTCAGTTTGGGCACAACGACGAAAAGCCGGCCGAAAAATTACATACCGATCCTTCCACCAGCTACAAGCAATTGTTGAAAAAATATATTGACGAGGCGTGTGCTAAAGGAGCGAATCCCGTCATTTGCTCTTCCATAGTTCGCCGCCATTTTGATGGGAAGGGCAATTTAAAAGATACGCACGGGGCATACATTAGTGCAGTCCGCGAAATTGCACTTGAAACTAACACGCCTTACGTTGATATGGAAGCAAAAACCAGAACACTTGTTGTCGGGCTGGGTTCTGAAAAGTCTAAATCGCTCTACCTGTTCTGTAAACCGGGAGAATATCTAAACCGAAAGGATGAAGTGCAGGATTCTACTCATTTGAATCGTACCGGAGCACTACAAGTTGCAGGATTATTTGTGAAGGAAGTAAAGAAGCAAAAACTAGCCTTAGCTGGATATTTTAAATAAACGAATAAAATGAAAAGGATATTCTCAATTTGTTTTTTGATAACTTTTGCTTTATTTTTCATTGGCTCAAGTCTGCAAGCGCAAATAGGTAAACGTTTCCTCTCCGAACGAAAAGAAATAAAAGATCCCGTAACCGGAAATAAACTTATCTTCCTGACAAGTACGCCTGCCGGGGATTCGAAGATTTACCAAACTCACAATCAATGGACATCCGATGGTAAATGGCTGATCTTTCGTTCGGGAAGAGTAAAAGGCGAAGCTATGGCTGTGAATGAAAAAACCGGAGATATGGTTCAGGTGAGCGAAGGCGGTTACAGCGGAATGCTCAATGTGGCTCGCAAATCCATGAAGCTGTATTTTATGCGGAAACTGGGAACTGATTCGATAAATAGTTCTCTTTCAATTATTGAAGTAGATCTGGCTAAACTATTTGCCGACAGTAAAGCCAGAACCTTGAAACCGGCAACCGCATACCAACGCGTTTGTGGCATTACTCCACCCGAACTTTAGGTTGGTGGCGATATGGCATTGGACGGTGACGAGGAATGGGTTTGGTTTCGGGTTGGAAAAGCCGAAGCGCAAAAACATTTGGCTGCGGATGTAAAAATAGAACCTAGTTTTGGGCCACGGAAAATGGGAGCAGGACCTGCCGGAATAGCAGGTCTGAACGTGAAAACCGGCGAATTGAAATATGTCGTTTCAGTTCCGTTTCAGGTGGGGCACATTCAAACTAATCCCTGGGTAGCAGGACAAATTATTTTCTGTTGGGAAACCGGAGGAAAATCTCCTCAACGTACCTGGATAGTGAATTCAGATGGATCAGGTTTGCGCCCGCTCTATCCCGAAGCCTCTTACGAATGGATTACTCACGAAGCGGTGATCAGCCCCGATGAAGTAGCTATCGCCATTATGGGACACCGCAAAATTAAAACAGAATCGGATACTACCGCTGTAAAAGGAACCGACGTAAATGGAGTTAATCCCGGACAAGATGCAGGTTGGGGCAATTCGGGTACACGCGAGAAACCGTCAGGGCTGGGAATTATTAATATTAATACCCGCGAAATGACCATAACCGGACAAACACCAAGCGGGAGCGGCTTTTGGCATGTCAATGGTTCTGCCGACAAGCACTTTGTGGTGGGTGATGATTTTGCCCGCAACATTTACCTAATCGACAGACGTACACACGAGATGGTGTTGCTCTCAACGGGTCACAAAGCCACAGCAGCCGATCATCCGCACCCAACGTTTAGTCCCGATGGAACGAAGATAGAAATTCAATCGGCTATGCTTTCGGCGGATAATCGTTCGATGAATATCTGTGTCATTCCTGTTCCAAAAAAATGGTTAGATAGAAAGTAAAAATAGTTCTCTTCAATACTTTATAACAGAATAATTATGAAAATTCATCTGCTTTTTATTTTCGCCTTTTGTTTTTTAGTTCTTTCTGAAAATCAGGCTAGAACTTATTACGTTTCGCCAACTGGAGATGATATATCAAACTCAGGTACAATAACCAATCCATTTGCTTCGGTCATGCGAGCACAGCAAGCAGTTGAGGCGGGTGATACTGTCTATTTTCGGGGAGGCAAGTATTTGATCCTAGAGAATCAGATCGCTCTTAAACAAGGAATTTGGGCAATGGTCAATGTCCTCGATAAAAACGGAAAACCGGGGAAACGGATCAATTATTGGGCATATCCGGGTGAAAAACCTGTTTTCGATTTGTCTAATGTAAAACCCGAAGGACTTCGTGTTATGGTATTTAGCGTATCCGGATCGTGGATTCATTTCAAAGGCCTAGAAGTGGTGGGCACACAAGTGACCATTCTAAATCATACTCAGTCGGAGTGTTTTCACAACGAAGGTAGCAATAATGTCTACGAACAACTGTCGATGCACGACGGACAAGCCATTGGTTTTTACCTGACGAAAGGGTCAAATAATCTGGTGTTGAATTGTGACACGTATCGTAACTATGACTTCACATCAGAAGGTGGAAAAGGAGGAAATTCTGACGGCTTCGGTTGCCATCCTTCGCTCGGCAGTACCAGAAATGTTTTTCGCGGTTGTCGTGCCTGGTTCAATAGCGACGATGGCTTTGATTGTATTCATGCTTACGAATCGGTCACTTTCGAAAGCTGCTGGGCGTTTTACAACGGATACTCAACCGCATTTAAGTCACTGGCCGATGGCAATGGGTTTAAAGCGGGTGGTTGGGGAAAAACGCCCGAAGATAAATTGCCGGAAGTCATTCCAAGTCATACCGTTCAGTTTTGTGTGGCGGTGCGCAACAAAGCCAATGGGTTTTATTCCAATCACCAAATAGCCGGTAGTTATTGGTACAACAATATTGCTTATGAGAACGGAACCAACTACAACATGTTGAACCGACTGCACGATAATAAAACAGATGTGGCTGGCTACAAGCATGTGTTGAAAAACAATTTAGGGCTTGATGCTAGGAGTTTTGAAACTCAAAATATTGACACTGCTCAATGTGAACTGACTAACAACTCATTCAATATGCCCGGGAAAGTCACTAAAGCCGACTTTATGAGCCTCGATCAATCTTTGCTCACTGCTCCCCGGCAGGCTGATGGAAGTTTGCCCGATACAAATTTTCTAAAGCTAAAGAAAGGAAGTCGATGGATGGATAGTGGAACCAAGCTCGGGTTTATGTACTCTGGTAAAGCTCTGGATATAGGTGCTTACGAATCAAAATAAATGTTGGCTCACGGCTCAATATTGAAAGATTAAACGAAAATGCTCTGCAAATTGAATTTCAATTTGCAGAGCATTTTTATAGGCGAAATAACCTTCCGGTTACAATAAATTCTGTTTTATTTTATCAGCTATCTCAGTCATTTCTTCCGGCGTAAGCTTTAATTTCGGATTTTTGAAATTCATATCCGCCTCTTTGTTGATGGGAATGAGATGAATATGCGCATGAGGCACTTCAAGACCAATAACTGCTACTCCAATGCGCAGACACGTTACCGATTTTTCAATTGCTTTAGCTACTTTCTTAGAAAAAAGCATCATGTCACTCACCGTTTTGTCGTCCAGATTGAAAATATAATCTTCTTCAATCTTTGGAACAACAAGTGTATGCCCTTTTGTCATTGGGTTTATGTCCAAAAAAGCAAAAAAGTTTTCATCTTCAGCAATTTTATAACATGGAATTTCTCCTGCGATAATTCTACTAAAAATTGTAGTCATAATCAGTGTTTTTTATAATGTAATTTCCATTACTTCGAACTCCAACTGTCCGTTTGGAACTGAGACAGTGGCTTTCTGACCTACTTTTTTGCCCAGCAAACCTTTGGCAATAGGAGTGGTAACTGAAAGTTTGCCTTCTTTGAAGTTTGCTTCGCTTTCCGATACTATCATATATGTCATTATCTGCTCGGTTTTCGTGTTTTTAATTTTCACGCGAGTCAGAATCTGAACTTCTTTAGTGCTGATCTTCGATTCATCGATCATTCGAGCCGAAGCAACCATCGCTTTTAAATTCGAGATTCTCATTTCGAGCATACCTTGCGCTTCTTTTGCTGCATCGTATTCTGCATTTTCAGATAAATCGCCTTTGTCGCGTGCTTCGCCAATTTGTTTTGAAATAGAGGGGCGTTGGACTCTTTCAAGTTCGTTAAGTTCTTCAACAAGCTTTTTGTAACCTTCTGCGGTCATATAATTTATTGCCATAGTTGTGTGTATTTTAGGACGTTTATAACAAAAAAGAATTCCGACAATAAACGCCGGAACTCCTATTCTTTGTTTTTCTTTATGTTTAATAGATTGCAAATATACAATCATTTTTTTAGTTCCAATTCATTTGAAACGTGTTTAATAGCATTCTTTCATTACATATTCATTACAAACGCTATTGTTGTGTTTTTATTTTTCTGTTAATCAGTAATTTTGAGAGTTTTTGAAAAATGGTAGTTGTAAGTCTGTTCAAGTAGTAGTTGACTTAAATATTGGTGAATTAATCCAATATGAGTCGGATAGAGAAGGGTAAATGTTTTTTGTCTAAAATGAAACTCATTTTTTGATTGGAGTTTATACAAAAAGTAATGGGTAACTTCACAGCCACCCATTACACATTTTAACCTAAACCTTAACTATGAAAAATTTATCTGTTTGTTTACTCTGCAAAAGTCAGAAAAATATTTCAATCCCACAAGAGTTTTGAGAAAAAAAAAACAAAATATTTTGCTATGAAGTGTATGTTTAACGGTGTTTAAACGGTAAATTATTCATTTTTAGGGAAATAAATGCTATACGAAAGTAGGTTAAAAGTTTCGGGATAATGGAGCTTTCGTAATAAAATTATATGATGTACCTTTGTGAATCAAAAATAAATATCAAAATAATGAAAATGGACAAACAAACAGTTGCTTCAACGGACTTTAAATCCGCTTTGAACGACAAAAAACTCTTTATCGAAACTTACGGCTGCCAAATGAATGTGGCCGATAGTGAAGTGGTAGCATCAATAATGCAAATGGACGGTTTTGAACTCACCGACAAAATTACGGAGGCAGATGCTATTTTTGTAAATACCTGCTCTATTCGTGATAATGCGGAGCAAAAAGTGATTAACCGACTAAAGTATTTTGAAACACTTAAACGTAAAAACAAGAAGCTGATAGTGGGTGTGGTTGGTTGTATGGCCGAACGCGTTAAGGACGAGTTGATTAACGACTATGGTGTCAACATTGTGGTGGGACCGGATGCTTACCTGGATATCCCCAATCTAATCGGCACTGTGGAGCAAGGCAACAAGGCGATAAACGTTGACCTTTCTACTACCGAGACCTACAGCGAGGTTTTACCTACGCGCATAAGCAAATCTATTTCGGGATTTATTTCAATTATGCGTGGTTGTAATAATTTCTGCTCGTATTGCATTGTGCCTTACACACGTGGAAGAGAGCGTAGTCGCGATGTGGAAAGTATTTTAAATGAGCTAAAAGATTTACAGGCAAAAAACTATAAAGAAGTAACCTTGCTTGGACAAAATGTGAACTCTTATCGTTTCGAAAAAGACGGTGAAATGATGGAATTCCCCGATTTATTGCGTATTGTAGCTGAATCCACTCCGGAGATCCGCTTCCGCTTTTCAACTTCGCACCCGAAAGATATGTGCGACCGCACGCTCGAAACGATAGCTCAGTACCCTAATTTGTGTAAATCTATTCACTTGCCGGTGCAGTCGGGAAGTAATTCTATATTGAAATTGATGAACCGAAAATATACGCGTGAATGGTATTTGGAGCGCATTGCCGCTATTCGTCGTATTTTGCCGGAAGCGTCAATAAGTACTGATGTTTTCTGCGGTTTTCATAGCGAGAGTGAAGAAGACCATCAGGAAACGCTTTCGCTCTTGCGTGAAGTGAATTTTGATTTGGCGTTTATGTTTAAATACTCTGAACGCCCGGGCACATTTGCTGCTAAAAATTTACCCGATAATATTTCTGAAGAAGAAAAATTGCGCCGCCTGGCTGAAATTATTGAAGTGCAACGTGAATTGACTAATCAGGGAAATCAACGTGATGTAGGCAAAACGTTCGAAGTGTTGGTGGAAGGATTCTCAAAACGTTCGAAAGAACAACTTTTCGGACGAACGTCACAAAATAAAGTGGTTATTTTTCCACGTTTGGGTCGTCGCATTGGCGAAACCATTCAGGTGAAAGTGCTGAGCGCTTCGTCGGCGGCTCTGATTGGTGAAGTGGTTGAGTAAAATAATTGAACACAGTGAAACAAAAAATCCTGAGTGTAATTACATTCAGGACTTTTTGTTTATTGTCTGTTTACGTTTAAAATGTTGCGAATCGCCCCAGGCAGCATAGCCCACCTTATGATTTACCAAATGAACTCTCACATCAATACAGTTTTTACAATCATCTGCATTTTCGTCGGTGCAGGGTTTGTTTTCGTAAAGCGCGTAACTGTCGCGGTATTTCCCGGGAGTAATGTTGGGCATAAGGATGTTGGCTCCAATCTGAATCGCTTTTTCACGACCTATTTTGTCAATAGTTTGTAGTGCGGTTGTAGCCACGATGTTGATGTCTTTCATCATAATTCTTAGAATGGCAATCATTCTGAGTGTTAGTTTGAATCTTTCATTAAGTGGAAGCAAGCCGTCTTTATTGACGTAAAGTGGTGTGTCCTTGTGTTCTATATAAGGTCCCATGCCGCACATATCTACATCAAAATTTTTCATAAACAAAAGGTCGTCGGACAAATGCTCCAAAGTTTGAAATGGTAGTCCTACCATTACGCCTGTTCCCACCTGATACCCAATTTTCTTTAGCATTTTAAGGGCATTTAGTCGTGCGGTAAAGTTGTGACTGGCATCATTTGGATGGATTTTAGTGTACAATTCCTCTGTAGACGATTCGATGCGCAGTAAATAGCGGTGCGCTCCGTTTTCGAACCAGGTTCTGTAGGTTTCTTCTGATTGTTCGCCACACGAAAGTGTGATGCCAATTTCGCCGTTTGTCAGTTTTTTTGATGCTTTGAGAATGTTGTTGATTTTGTCGGTAAAAGCCGGACTGTTTATTTCGCCCGATTGAATCGCCACCGAGCCGTATCTGTTTTTGTGCGCAAATTCGATGGCGGTCAATACTTCTTTCTCGTTGAGCGAATATCTGTTGACGTTACTGTTCGATTTTCGGATACCGCAATACAAACAATCTTTGACGCATATGTTCGACATTTCAATCAGACCACGTAGGTACACAGTAGTACCAATGTACTTTTCTTTTATGCTGGCGGCATGTTTGAAAAGCAATTTTTCATCCTCGCCACTTGCACTCAAAAGCTGTACAATATCACTTTTAGTGAATTCGTTTTTTTCTATAATTTCTTGTATAGACATTTATCTCTGTAAATGAAACTTGGATATTATTGCCCTTTATGGGCTAGAGGTTTTCTAAACGGCGCTGTAGCTCTATCAAAAATGCCATGCATGTAGGCTATGGCCAATCCGTAATTCGTTACAGGCACTCCGGCGTCAATGGCTGGTTTCAATCGGCTTTGCAATTGTTTCTTTGTTACCATGCAACCTCCGCATTGAATGATGATGGCAAAATTGCTAATCTCCTCCGTTATTTCCGAAAGTCCCGAAACTACAGTAAATTCTAATTTCTTCGCAGTGAATTTCAATAACCAGTTGGGGATTTTAAATCGACCGATATCGTCGCAACTAACCTGATGGGTGCACGATTCTAAAATCAGAACCTTGTCGCCATCTTTTAAGTTCGAAATGTGTGAAGTGCCTTCCAGATATTTCTCAAAATCGCCTTTCAAGCGGGCAAAAATAACGCTGAACCCAGTTAGTGGTACATCTTCAGGGATTAATTTTGAGACCATTCCAAAAGCCTGACTGTCGGTTACAGCGAGTGCCGGTTTGATGCCAAGTTTTAGAAAATCTTCAATTTCAGTTTCTTTTACTACTACCGTGATACAATCGTTGTCCAATGCATCGCGAATAGCCATGTTCTGTGGTAGAATCATTCGTCCATCAGGTGCTTCGCTGTCCACGGGTGTGATGAGCAATACCACGTCTTTTGGTTTTACCAGATCAGCAAAGAGCGAAGGCTTTTGATAGGCCGTTTGAGGAATAGTTCTTTTTATAAGATCAATAAGTTCATTGTAATTTGTTGTTTCAATGGTGCTGAACTCAATAATCTCGGCTTTGCAGGATGACTTTATCGTTTCGGTAGTTTTAGTAGTGATGTTCTCCAAATCACTTTTGTTGTGTACAATCAGAAAAGGGATATCAAAGTGCTTGAATTTTTGAATCAGATCAGATTCATATTCCCCGAATTGATTATTGGCAAGCAGTAAAATGGCGCAATCCACTTTTTTGACCACTTCCATTGTTTTTTTTACCCTTTTATCGCCAAGTTCCCCGCTGTCATCAATTCCTGCTGTGTCGATAATGATGGCCGGTCCGATGCCAAAAATTTCTACCGATTTGTTTACCGGATCGGTAGTGGTGCCGGCATGGCTGGATACGATGGCGAGGTCTTGTCCAACCAATAAATTGATGAACGAACTTTTACCGTTGTTGCGCCGGCCAAAAATACCGATATGTGGTTTTATGTCTTTTCCTTTGTTCATTCTCGTCTTCTTTATATTTTATAGAAACTTGGTTCTTACCTCTTACTCCTTAGCTCTTGCGTCTTTTTAATAGTACAGATCTCTTTCTCCAGCTTTTATTTTTTCAATTTTTTCGCGAACCGACTTCTTGATTTTTTCATCTTCAAGTGTTTCGATATTTTTTTCTATCGCTTTCCATCCTTTTATGGCCGTTTGTTCGGGAGCATAATCTTCAATGTATTCGGCCATAGTCAATATCGCATTCGGCGTACAGAATCGTTTGATAAATCCCGGCACCGAGAATTCCATAAAATGTTCACCCGTTCGTCCGCGACGATAGCATGATGTGCAGAATGAAGGAATCATTTCCTGGTCGAGCAATTCGTCGATAATATCATTTAGCGACCTGTCGTCGTTTATTTTGAACTGCTCATTGTTTAAATTTTGTTCTTCTTTTACTGTTTTTGAGTAACTGCCCAGTTCGAGTTTTGTTCCACCGTCAATTTGCGAAACCCCATATTGTATAATCTCATTTCTCAGTTTTTCAGGTTCGCGAGCCGTCAGAATCATTCCTGTGTAGGGAACAGCCAGTCGCAAAATGGCAATTAGCTTCGTAAAATCCTCGTCGGAAACGAAGTATTTATCGCCAAAGTTAAGCGACGAGGCATCTTTTATTCGTGGGAACGAAATAGTGTGAGGTCCAACGTTATAGCAAGCCTCTAGATGGTTGGTGTGGCGAATAAGTCCCAGTACCTCAAAGCGCCAATCGTAAAGCCCAAACAGTGCACCGATTCCGACATCGTCCAATCCTGCTTCCTGAGCACGATCCAGCGAAGTCAACCGATAATCGAAGTCGGCTTTTTTCCCGCTAAGGTGATAGGTTTTATATGCTTCCCGGTTATATGTTTCTTGAAAAACCTGAAAAGTTCCAATGCCTGCTTCTCTTACCGTTTTGAAACCTTCAATCTCCATTGGTGCTGCATTTATATTTATCCGACGAATTTCGCCATTTCCTTTCCTTACGCTGTAGGCCACTTTCACGGTATGTGCAATATATTCAGGACTGTAATGTGCGTGTTCGCCATACACCAGAATCAGACGTTTTTGTCCGTTTTCTTCCAACGCTTCTACTTCACTGAACAATTCCTGGTCATTGAGCGTTTTTCTTACCACCTCTTTGTTTGATGCCCGAAAACCGCAATAGGTACAGTTGTTGGCACACTTGCTTCCCACGTAAAGTGGTGCAAAAAGCACAATTCTGTTACCGTAAATAGTTTTTTTTAAGGTTTTAGCGCCTTCTTTTATTTCTTCGATTAATTGGGGATCGTCGGCATTAATCAATACGGCAACTTCTTCCAGATTGAGTCTTTTCTTTGAAAGTGATTTTGCAATTATTTCTCGCACTTTTTCTTTTGTAGAAATTGTTTCGTGGATGTAATTCCATATTTCTTCACTGTCAATGAAGGGAGTCATTGGTTTATCGGCAATATTGTATGTTTCAGGGGTAAATTTCATGTTGTTTTCTGGTTGAATCTAATGACTTGAAATGTGTCAGAAAGATGTGTTTAGGTTGATTATTGGCCTGTAATTCGATTAAATTAAAGTGCAAAGGTACGATATAAAATCACATGTTTTAAATCATTCCAATTTGTAAAGTGTAAATATAAAAGTTAATTATTGCGTTCGAATAAAAATAAATGGAGGCAGATTAATTTTAATTCAGCTAAAAATATAAATGTTTTTTCAAGATTGGTCTGACTTAAAACTCTGATATAGTGGAGTAATTCCCCTTGTGTATCTTTTAAACGCAGAATGATATTTAAATGTTGTTTTGTATTGATAATTTTGCGTATTATTTTTGGTTATAAATTAATGTTTAATTAAAGAATTTTTTCCGTAATAGTTTGCATTATCGAAATCTAATCACTAATTTTGTGAAACTTTTTGAAAGAGTGCCTGTTGATTCTAATCATCTGGTTATCTTAGATTTAAAATTACGGACTACTAAATAAATTTCAAACTAAAACAAAAATCTATGTGGTTAATTGATTCCTCTATTGGGCGGAAGCTTGTTATGAGTATCACGGGAACGTTTCTCGTGTTGTTTTTGCTGTTTCACAGTATCATGAATCTCGTGGTGATTATTTCGCCTGCGGGATATAATGTTATTTGTGCATTTTTAGGAGCAAATTGGTATGCATTGGTTGCTACAAGTATTTTAGCATCTGGCTTTGTGATTCACATTTTGTATGCGTTGTATCTGACTTATCAGAACATGCGTGCCCGTGGAACCGAACGTTATGCAGTTAAAAACAATCAAAAAGGTGTTAGTTGGTCTTCGCAAAACATGTTGGTGTTGGGTGCCATTGTACTTGGATTCCTTGCTTTGCACATGTACAACTTCTGGTTCAAAATGCAATTTGTTGAACTTACTGGTATTGAAACAGGACAATTTCACGCGGCCGATGGTGCTGCCTATGTGAAAGATTTGTTTAGCAATTGGATCTACTGTGTACTTTACATTGTTTGGCTTTCAGCTTTGTGGTTGCACTTAACACACGGTATCTGGAGTGCATTACAATCGTTAGGTTTGAACAACAAAATATGGTTGCCACGCGTAAAAGTAATCGCTAATGTTATTTCTACCATTGTGATATTGATGTTTATGTCAATTCCGGTGTATTATCTATTAGGTTGCGGATCTAGCATTTAATGGTAAATTTTTGGTAAGCCAACCGGCAAACCGATTAGTAAATCAAAAAACAGTAAATAAGAATATGGCAAAAAATGAAGTATCTACTGCGGTAGAAACAAAAATAGACGCTAAAATTCCTGCGGGACCGTTAGCAGAAAAATGGAGTAATTATAAAGCACAACAAAAATTAGTTAATCCTTCTAACAAACGTCGTCTTGATGTAATTGTTGTTGGAACGGGTTTGGCTGGAGCTTCGGCTGCAGCGTCAATGGCTGAGATGGGCTTCAACGTATTAAACTTTTGTATTCAGGATTCTCCACGTCGTGCGCACTCTATTGCTGCACAAGGTGGTATCAATGCTGCAAAAAATTATCAAAATGATGGTGACTCTGTTTACCGTCTTTTTTACGATACAATTAAAGGTGGTGATTACCGCGCTCGTGAAGCCAACGTGTATCGTTTGGCCGAAGTGTCGAATGGTATTATCGACCAATGTGTAGCTCAAGGTGTTCCTTTTGCTCGCGAATACGGCGGTTTGTTGGACAATCGTTCGTTTGGTGGTGCTCAGGTGTCACGTACTTTTTATGCTAAAGGACAAACAGGACAACAATTATTGCTTGGAGCATATTCAGCCTTAAGCCGTCAAATTGGTAAAGGTGCTGTGAAATTATATTCTCGCTACGAAATGTTGGACGTTGTAGTAATTGATGGCCGTGCTCGCGGAATCATTGCTCGCAACCTGGTTACTGGTAAAGTAGAGCGTTTCTTTGCTCACGCTGTAGTAGTAGGAACAGGTGGTTATGGAAATGCATTTTTCTTGTCTACCAACGCAATGACTTCAAATGCTTCTGCTGCAGTTCAAATGTACAAAAAAGGAGCTTATTTCGCTAACCCTGCTTACGCTCAAATTCACCCTACTTGTATTCCGGTACATGGTGAGTTTCAATCGAAACTGACGTTGATGTCTGAATCATTGCGTAACGATGGTCGTATCTGGACTCCGAAATCAAAAGAAGATGCTGAAGCTATCCGTGCAGGAAAGAAAAAAGCAACTGATTTGAAAGAAGACGAACGCGATTATTATTTGGAGCGTCGTTATCCTGCTTTTGGTAACTTAGTTCCACGCGACGTGGCTTCACGTGCTGCTAAAGAACGTTGCGATGCTGGTTACGGTGTTGGTAACACAGGTTTAGCTGTTTATCTTGACTTCTCGGCTGCTATCAATCGCCTTGGCGAAGATGTAGTTCGTGCCCGTTACGGTAACCTTTTTCAAATGTATGAAAAAATCGTTGATGATAATCCATACAACACACCGATGATGATTTATCCTGCTATTCACTACACAATGGGTGGTATCTGGGTTGATTATGAACTACAAACTTCTGTAAAAGGATTGTTCTGTATTGGTGAAGCTAACTTCTCTGATCACGGTGCGAACCGTTTAGGTGCTTCTGCATTGATGCAAGGTTTGGCTGATGGTTATTTCGTGTTGCCATACACTATTCAAAATTATTTGGCTGATCAGATTCAAGTACCTCGTATGAGTACCGAGTTGCCTGAATTTGCGGATGCAGAAAAATCTGTTAGCGATAAAATCAAGAAATTGATGGCCATTCAAGGTAAAAAATCAGTTGATACAATTCACCGCGAACTAGGTCTTATCATGTGGGATTTCGTTGGTATGGGTCGTAACAAAGCCGGATTGGAACATGCATTGGAAAAAATCAAAGAAGTTCGTAAAGAATTCTGGGGCAATGTATTTATTCCCGGGGCTGCTGATAATATGAATGCAGAGTTGGAAAAAGCACTTCGTGTAGCCGACTTTATTGAAATTGGCGAATTGATGGCACGCGATGCATTGCAACGCGAAGAATCTTGTGGTGGTCACTTCCGCGAAGAATACCAAACCCCTGAAGGCGAAGCATTGCGTAATGATGAAGAATTCTCGTTCGCTTCTTGCTGGAAATTTAACGGTGAAGGTGAAGAGCCTACATTGCTTAAAGAAGCTCTCGACTACGAGTTTATTCACCGTCAACAACGTAATTATAAAGCGTAATTCAGAAACTTACAAATCATGGAAAAGAGTATAAATTTAACGCTAAAAGTTTGGCGTCAAGCTGGTTCAAAAGCCAAAGGCAAATTTGAGACCTATAAAATAGATAATGTTTCTACCGATAGTTCATTCCTCGAAATGATGGATGTACTTAACGAACAGTTGGTTGCTGAGCGTAAAGAGCCGGTTGCTTTCGATCACGATTGTCGCGAAGGTATTTGCGGAATGTGTAGTATGTATATCAATGGGCATCCACACGGACCAGATGGCGAAATCACCACTTGTCAGTTGCACATGCGTAATTTCACCGATGGTCAAACTATTACTATCGAACCTTGGCGTTCGGCTGCATTCCCTATTATCAAAGATTTGATGGTAGATCGTGGCGCTTACGACAAAATTATTCAGGCTGGTGGTTATGTAAATGTAAATACCGGTGGTGTTCCTGATGGAAATGCTATTCCTATTGGTAAAGATATTGCTGACGAAGCTATGGATGCTGCTTCATGTATCGGTTGTGGTGCCTGCGCTGCAGCTTGTAAAAATGGTTCTGCTATGTTATTCGTTGCGGCAAAAGTAAGCCAGTTGGCATTACTTCCACAAGGCAAAGTAGAAGGTGCTCACCGTGCAAAAGCGATGGTAGCAAAAATGGATGAATTAGGATTTGGTAACTGTACCAACACTGGTGCTTGTGAAGCAGAATGTCCTAAAAACGTATCTATTTCGCATATTGCCCGTTTGAACCGTGAGTTTTTGGTAGCAAAATTCCAAGACTAGAAAATTACTTTTTTCGCAGAATAGTTTAAGGCTATTCTGTGAATATAGAATACAAAATACCGCCTCGTTTCGATTTTATTATCGGGACGAGGCGGTGTTTTTTTTATTCGGAATTTGAAATATTACAGTTTAATTTTTTTGATAATCAATGATTTCAATAGAATTGGAACTGTCTTTTATTATTAATGATTTTAATCCAAGACCTAAAATATAGGCTGTGTTTTTTTGTTCATTATTTAGACCACTTGAATAGGTATACCAAGTTCTGGGACTAAGTCGTGAAAATGATTTGTTTGTAGCGTAAATTTTATTTATTGAGATTCGTTTTGTTCTGTTTTTATCAGATTTTGACTTGTAAAGCACTCTTACAATATCAACATCTTCAATTGAGATGATTACTCCTTCATGTGTTTTATTGAAAATAACCGAATCTCCAATTGCAAATAATTCGTTAGAGAGACTCTTTCCTAAAAGCTTATCTTTGTATTTTGTGCTGTATACTTCACCGGTGGAATCGTTCGAGAAACTTACCACATCGGCACACATGGTTACTTTTGTTTGGCTAACAATAGGCCAAAAAGTGTATTTGAAGTCAACCGTAAAATTTAAATATTGCTCTTTAGCGCCAAGCGGTCTGTTTTTCGTCATTTCTCGTCTGGCTTCCAGCACCAACGCATCTTTTGAAACACCGCCAAATCCCCAGAATTTATTTATCTGTGATACACCGATGGCAATGTCTTGATATTTTACTGTTCTGCTTACAGCTGAGGAGCTTATTGCTCCGTGATGGTAGGTAACGCAGGAGGTCATCAGCAGACAGCTGATAGCAATGGAAATAAGCATTTTCTTCATTTTTGTTTCGTTTTAGTTTTAAAATAACAGTTGTTTTTATTAGGAGAATTAAATTTTACGACAGCAAAAATATGTATTTTACTTAATATAGCCAAATGTTCACCTCGTTATTTTTACGGTTTATGTTTTTTTTCTGAATTTGTGTAAAGTGAAGTCTAGTATTCAACTTATTTTTCTAAAAATTAGACCCTAATATTTTTATATTCTTACAATACTTGTATCTTTGCATCTGAATTTTAAGAATAGATTATGGCATTAATAAAATCGGTGCGGGGTTTTGTTCCGCAAATTGGAGAGGACTGTTTTTTGGCTGAAAACGCTACAATAGTGGGTGATGTGATAATGGGTAAAGGATGTAGCATCTGGTTCAATACAGTGTTGCGCGGTGATGTAAATTCTATCCGGATTGGTAATCATACAAATATACAGGACGGCTCGGTGATTCATACTTTGTACGAAAAATCGACTGTAGAAATTGGCGATTATGTTTCTATCGGACATAATGTAACGGTTCATGGAGCAAAAATTGATAACTATGCATTGATAGGCATGGGTGCAACTTTGCTCGATTATGCCGAAATAGGCGAGGGGGCAATTGTGGCGGCCGGTGCTTTGGTGCTTAGCAAAACTCTTATACCTCCTTACACACTTTGGGCTGGTGTTCCGGCAAAATTTGTAAAAAACGTGGAGCCCGAACAAACCAACGAAATAAATAAAAAGATTGCTCACAACTATGCAATGTATGCCGGTTGGTATAAAGAATAGAGGATAATGGTAAATGATTAATGATAAATGGTTATTTGCTTCGCGATATTAGCCTTCGGCGTTATAAATTGTTATTGTTGTGTGTTTGAATAATTGAATATGTACTTGTTTACTTGTCACTGCTAACTGAAAAAAAACTATGCTTATATTCCACTTAATATCGCAAGAATGGAAAAAGAATGTGAGAGCACAAGGCTTTTACAAAAACCTGGCGGTAAGCTTGTTAATGGGTATTTTCGCGTTGTACATGGCTGCTATTTTCTTATTTCTGGGCTTTTCGCTAAACGAATTGTTGGAAAAGGCGCACAGTACGCTCAATCCTACTGAGTTGTTTAATGGAGGCATGTTGTACATTTTACTTGGCGGATTAGCTATCCGCTTTTTCATGCAGCAACTTAATACAGTCAACTTACCGCCTTATCAGGTGTTGCCTATAAAGCGGTCGTCTCTCATTAATTTTTTATTGCTCAAAGCATTGTTCAGTCCGCTCAATTACTTTTTGTTATTGGTGGTTGTACCCTTTGCTGTTAAGTCGGTAGTGGGGTATTACAGCGTTGCGGTTGCAGTTCGGTTTGTGTTGAGCTTCGTTTTTGTAGTGTGGTTCAATTCCTTTATGGCCTCATTTCTGAAACGTAAATACGGTTCCAACCTACTTTCATTTCTTTTAGTGATAGCTGTTCTTGGTGTCATCGTGGCGTTGGAATACTTTGAAGTATTCTCGCTCTTTCGGGTATCAAAATCATTATTTGGATTTATTGTTTTCAAACCCTACGGTTGCATTTTACCTCTTATAGCAGCATTTCTTGCGTTTTTGCTCAATAAGTGGTTCTTTGCTCAAAACTTTTACGCCGAGCGATTTAATAAAAAGATGCAGGGAGATAAAGTGTACGGTGCTAATCTGTCATTCTTAGATCGTTTTGGAGTAGTGGGCGAATTGATCGCATTGGAAATAAAGCTTATTCTCAGACATAAACGCACGAAGAGCATGCTTTATTTGTCAGCTTTCTTCTTGTTGTACGGTCTGATGTTTTATAATAAACCGATTTATGCGCAGCATAATGGTATGCTGTTTTTCATAGCCATGTTTATGACAGGGCTGCTGATGTTTATGTACGGACAGTGGGTGGTAAGTTGGGATAGCTCGCATTTCGATAGCTTAATGACGAAAAATGTTCCGGTAAAAACCTATATAAATGCCAACTATTATTTGTTGATATCGTTCAACGTTCTTTGTTTTGTACTCACCACGCCCTACTTTTATTTCGGGATGAAAATAGTGTACATGCATCTGGCGGCGTTTATTTTCAATGCTGGGGTGAACGTGTATCTACTGCTGTATTTTAGCACCTTCAATACTAAACGAATTGATTTATCTAAATCATCGGCCATGAACTATCAGGGTACAACTTTCAAAAGTTTCCTTATTGTGTTGCCCATCATGTTCATTCCAATGATATTAGTGACTGTTATTTCAACTTTTTTCTCGATGACCGTGGCGTTATGGGTACTCACTATCTTAGGTTTTACAGGTATATTGCTTCGTCAACCCATACTATCATTGTGTGTAAATCAGTTTAATAGCAGAAAATATAAACTGGCCGAAGGATTCAGACAAGGAGAGTAGATTCAGTTGACAGTTAGCGGTAAACAGTAAACAGTTATAGGTAAGTTCTGTAAACAAGTTAACCAGTAAACGAATACACAGTCAATTATATATACGTACAATAACCATTAATATCGCTGCAGGCAAAAATAACACGAAGTAAATTTTATAGCCATGATACAAGTAAACAACTTAACGAAAGTATACAACGGTGTAACCGTGTTGAATCTGCCTGCGTTGACCATTCCACAAGGCGAAAGTTTTGGTTTGGTGGGGAACAACGGAGCCGGAAAAACAACCTTTTTTCGCTTGATTCTCGATTTGATTGAGGCTTCGGATGGCGAAGTATCTATAGAAGGACAAAAAGTGATGCGTAACGATAGTTGGAAGGCGATGACCGGCTCATTTCTTGACGAGGGTTTTTTGATTGACTTCCTAACTCCGGAAGAATACTTCAAGTTTGTAGGAAAGCTACATCATAAATCGAATGGCGATATTGCCGAATTTCAGAATACGATGCGCGACTTCTTTAATGGTGAGATATTGGAAACAAAGAAGCTGATCCGCGACTTTTCGAAAGGTAACCAAAAGAAAATTGGCATTGCAGCAGCACTTATCGGCGATCCTAAATTGTTGATTTTGGATGAACCGTTCACAGCACTCGATCCGACATCGCAGATCCGATTGAAACGCTTCCTGACTGATTTGCAAATCCGCTTTAAAATGACCATGCTTATTTCCAGTCATGATTTGAACCATATTACCGAAGTGTGCAAACGCATTGTGATACTAGAAAAAGGAAAGGTAGTGAAGGATATTAAAACAGGCGAGGATACTTTGAAGGAACTGGAAGCTTACTTCGCGGTGTAAAACAGGGCTAGCTCCCGAATTTCTTCACTATAAAAAATAGAATCTGTCTATCAAAGACAGATTCTATTTTTCTTTTTATTTTGTCTCCAGTTTCGCCCCCAGGCCAACTCTGCATTCTAATTCGATGCTTGTGCTGGGTTTTAAGTACTTTCGCAAGTTACTGAGCACGTTGTTCAAAGCGCCTTCTTTCAATTTTGTTTGTTCGGTATTCCAAACCAGTTCAATTATTTTCTGTTTGCTAACATAAGTGCCCTTGTTGCTGCAAAGAAGCTGGAGTACTGACGTTTCGTAATTGTTCAAATAAAATTTTGTGCCTTCGTACTTCACGCTATGCTCATTGGGATAAAAGCTAAAATCACCAAATCGAAATAAGTTCTCACTATCGCTGCTCACCTGTTTCGTCAATAGGTTTTTAATGCGCATTTCAATTTCAATTACCCGGTAAGGTTTACGAACATAGTCGGTATTGGTAATGCTGAAGCCGGTTTTTAAATCCTCACTTTCATCGCGCGAAGTAGTGAAAATGATTGGGGTTTGATATTTTTTTCGAACCTTTTTGCCAATATCAAAACCATCTAGCGTCGTGTTGAGGTTTACATCCAGCAGTATCAATTGGGGTTGAAAATCAGCTAGCTCTTTAATTATATTATCACCATTGAAAATATGACGAACCTTATAATCCATCATCTCCAGTGCTCCCATAAGCGTTGTTCCAAGGTTGATATCATCCTCTATAAGTAGTATTTTTGTCATTTTGCTTCGGTGTTTTTATGCTTCGTGTTATTTGCCTTCGGCGTTATTTATTGTAATTGTTCGTTTTTGAATAATTGAATGTGTACTTGTCTACTTGTTAACTCGGTTACAGAGTATTGCTTACTGTTCACTAATAAGCATTACGATAAACTCGCTTCCCACGCCAACCTCACTTTGTACAGTTACTTCGCCTTTGTGTTTTTCCACTATCGTTTTTACGTAATTGAGCCCTATCCCGAAACCGTTTATCTTGGCGTTATCGGTATGCATGCGGCTGTATTTATCAAATATCACCGGTAACTTTTCGGGCGAAATACCAAAACCATTGTCTTTTATCGAAATCACTATCTGGTTAACCTCTTTTCTGAGGGTGATGTTAATCAGCACTTCGCTGTTCGAGTACTTGATGGCATTATCTATCAGGTTGGAGAAACATTGGTTGAGCAAACGGCTATCGCCGGTCACCATTAGTTCTTCAGCCTTGTAAGTTGTTTGAATTTCTACCACTTTGTACGCGTTGTTTACGAAGCGACCTTTCAATTCATCGAATAGCTTTCCTAAATCTATCTGCTGCTTGTTTAGTACCAACAATCCTTCTTCCACTTTTGCAAGTGCCACTATCATATGTATGGTATCGTTCAGCTCAGTGGTTGCATTCAACGATTTACTTACCAATAATTCCCGTTTAGCCTTATCTTCGGCAAAGGTAGACATGGTTAAGCAATCCAGATTTACCGTCAGGCTAGCCACCGGACGTTTTAGTTCATGCGCTATAGTTCCCAGAAACTCATTTTTAAACGCCACCAATTGCTTTTGGCGAGCTAGTGTAATGAGCAAAAAACGAAAAGCGAGTAGGCAAATGACCGATAGTACTAATGAGCTCAAAAGCATTAATGCCATCCGCTTCAGAATAACCCCAAAAGGGTTGACCAATATCAGTTGCAGGAACTTCTGTTTTGTGAAATCGACCTGTAACAATTGGGATGGCACTACCAGAAAGGAGCTTCTTGATGACTTTTTGGATTGACTTAATATCTTTTTAGTGCGAGGATTAAGAAGATTGATAATATATTCGGAGTGAATTTTGCGCGATTGTAAAATTGTTCCTGTAATACGATCTATATTCTGAAGATTTAATGGGGCATTTTTACTCAAATAAGTACTCATGACTAAATCCAGAAACAGCGAGAGGTTGTTTCTATATTCGTTTGCAAGTTCGACACTTGCTGATGCTGTATTTTTTTTTGTGGATGGAGGTGCAGTTTTCAACGTGTCTTCACCCACTGAGTGTTTATATTCTTGATTTCTTATACTTAAATCTTTTCGAAATGCTTCCTGCAAAATAGCATCCGATTCGCGTACCAGACTCGCACGAGTTGTCTGATAGTAATCGTACACCAGATACGATTGCGTTGACATAATCAACAACAAGCAAATACCTGCAATATAAGAGATGTGTTTCGGTGACATTTTTTCAGTTATCAGTAAACAGTTATCAGTAAGTCTGAACAACTAGCTTTTTACGATGGTCTCACAAGAAACTCACAGAGTTCTCACAAGTGAAATTCGTTTTGTTATTTCCCACCAAAAGTACTGAAATTTAATCAAAATTATGACTCTATTAGCTATATATTTGGCTCTTTGTAGTATAGAATCTCAGTTTGTCTGTTTTCTATTAATAATTTTTGTATTAAATGTGAGAGTCTTGTGAGAAAATTAGTAGAGTCTTGTGAGATATTGTTAAAGTAAATAGCGATAATATTGCAGTATCAAATAAACCGCTAAAATAATACGAATATGAAAAAAGTAAAAAAAGATGCTGCGAGCTTTCCAAAATTGAGTGCAACACAGATGAAAAAAATTGATGGTGGTGTCTGGGTTGACGTTAAGAATTCTGATGGAACTACAACTCAGATTTGGGTGTAAATTTAAATTTAGTTTTTGTTTGTTTGTAAACTAGAGAGAGTGACGTGAATGAATAACCTTGGCTAGTCCGGTAAGTGGTGTTAAAACCCACTTGCCGGATATTTTTGAAATAAAGACCCGTAACGATAAAATCAAAATAGAGATTGATAACCGATCTCTGCAAATTAAACCTGACAGAAATAAACAACAAAAATACTTTTCCTACTAATCCGGAAAGCTATTAATATCAATGTTTACAGCAGGAAATATCCCACAAAAATTGGAGATTCACCGCACGCTGCGGGAAATGTCTCACAAAAATCAGAGATTCGCTATGGGTTGAAGGAAATGTCTCACAAAAATTGGAAGTTTGCTGCACGCTGCAGGAAACGTCTCACAAAAGTTGGAGGTTCGCTGTACGCTGTAGGAAATGTCTCATAAAAATTGGAAAACAACCGCCGAATGCGGTAACTATAAAATTAATTTATAACTTTACATTATTATGAAGAAAAATTTTTGGAATCTGAACGTTGGCGTTATTGCCAATCTGGCTACACGAGTTCTTGACATCTCAATTAAGCCGATTTATGTAAACCTATAGAGAGTTTACCATTTCTACAAAAACTGACGGAAGCAAACACCGCCTATCATGCAGTGATTGATAAACCAACCTACAGCGGTAAGGTGAAACAAGTATCGGCAGCCGACCTGCTGCGTGATAATCGTTTTTTGGGATTTAAAAATACAATTTTAGGACTCATTCAACTGGATGGAATTGCGTTTCATCAAGATGCTGTGGATTTGAAAGCTATCATCGACCTGCATGGAGCTGACTTGTATCGTTACACATACGATGACGAATCTACCCATTTGAATCAACTGATTCTGGATTTGGAAAAACCAGAAAACATAACAAGGTTACAACATCTAAACCTTACCGAAGCTTTTACACTGCTTAAAACATCGCAGACCGACTTCATTCAATTAGTAGGCGGACAGTCCGAAGCCGATTCGATACTACGCGGCATGGAATCAGCCTCCTCGCTTTATAACCACCTGGTTACATCCCTGCGTAACTATGTAAACTATGTGGACGCTATGACCGGTATTGATAGCACCTGGACCGCACTATCGCTCGAACTAAACGAAGCCCTCAAAGCTGCCAACAACAAACCAACTCCTGCAAAAACGGATACAACTACTGAGACAAAGTAAATAAATCATCAACGCGAAACCCCTGCCGGTGAGTGGGGGTTTTGGCGTTTGAAAACATAAAGCCGAATGGCTTATAAATTTTTATGAAATACAAATATTACATTTAGTTTCGTTCGACGATTTATGTGAAGTACCGTTGCCCTGCATTGTGCATTGGAATCAACAACACTTTGTGGTGGTGTATGATATAAAATTTCCCTCAAAATCTCCCCTCTCCTCAAGGAGAGGGGTCGGGGGTGAGGTGATTTATATTGCCGACCCTGCCGCCAGTAAGCTAGAATATACCCGCGAAGAGTTCTGCCGTTGCTGGATAAGCACTAAGGACGAAGGTAAAGATGTGGGCGTGGCATTGCTGCTCGAACCTTCACCCGATTTTTACGAACAGGAAGACGAGAAAGTCAATATCAAAGTGGTAGGCTATCCCTATTTCGAATATGGTTTTTTACAAGCAAAAACCCGCTGTATTTCATTAGTGCCTAATGATAACTTTTATACGGTGGAAGTTGAATTTCCAAAGGGATTGCGTTCTACAATCAATAAGGAGATGAAATTCTCCGGTGAATTGAGTGGCAGTGCCGAGATAATTACCGAAAATCGGAGTTTAATGCAGCGTTTATTTACACCAATGCAACCGTTGCTGGATAAATATGTTGAATGATGTTGAATTATTTTTTATGCGCATAAGGTGTTAAACCACCCGACTTTTTCCTGTTTTTTTGCCTTTGTCCACCGTCTGATTTTAAGATGTCCAAAAATAATTGTTATTGCAGATGTAACTCGTTGATGAATAGATGTTTTGTTTTTAAGATGTCCAAAAAAAATTAATCTAATATTTTATTGCTCATAAAGTATTAGGTAATTTAGTGACTCCATTTTAGAGGATGACAAAAATTTTCAATTGGCCTAGTGGAACTCTAATTTATAATTGTCATTTATGTATAAAACGATAAATCAAAAGTTATGATAAACAATCAGTATGTTTCTAAACTAAAAAGTTTAGTTGGAACTAAATATGGCGATTTGAATGGTTTGATTGAGATAGACAATCGTAATAGCATCGCTGGTTTTGATACGTTGTTAACAGAGGCTGATATTAATAGTGGCGATTTTTTTTTGGTGGGTATTGGTTTTTCCGATTTTACCCTTAATGGTGTTGGCGAAAACAGTCAGGTATGTTGTGTTGCTTTATTACTCGAAACTCAAAAATACGGTCACACCTTCGAGGATATCAAAATACAATTACTATTGAATAGCAAAGTGGATATTATCAAGAAATCTTTCCAAATGAAATATGCTGAATTGGGAAAATATATAAAGAAGGTAGATGCCGCATTATTGAACGAAATAGGCAAGTATATCAAAGAAATAAACATTATAAATGTCAATTAATTGAACAGGTTGTCTGTTTTTTATAGAAAAACGCAACATGATGAATATCAATCATTCTGTTGCGTTTCTCTGTTTTTTATATGAGTAGGTCTGAGGTGAAAAGATGTTGTTTATGCAGTCTTTCCATTTACACATAAAATGTTATCTGCCTTACAATTCAAAACTTTCGTCCACCCGGTATTTTCCGTACACTTCTTTTACTGTGCAGCATTCGGTGTAGGCATCGTGTTCGAAGAAAAGAATTTGTTTCTTTTCGGCAGCTTCGTCGAGTAAGACTTTTTTCTCTTCCATGGCTGTAATCGGATAGGTGTCGTAGGCCGAAATCCATGCTACAGGAAGACAAGCGGCAATAGGAATTACATCGCCTACATAAATATAGGTTTTTTCGTCAGAATGGATATAGCTCACAAGTTGCCCAACAGTGTGCCCGTTAAATAATCGTAATTCTACATCGGGACAAAGCCATTGATTTTCGCTCACCAGCTTTAGTTTGCCGGCTTCGTGAATGGGGTATATGTTTTCGGAAAAATAAGAATCACCCTCGCGGATATTGGGGTTCTGAAAGTTTTTCCATTGTGCTTCGCCCACCCAATGCGTAGCATTAGGGAAGGTGAGTTCTATGGCCGTTTTGTCGGAATTGTAACGTGTGCTTCCTCCGCAGTGGTCGAAATGCAAATGCGTATAAACCACATCGGTAACGTCAGAACATTTAAATCCAAGTCTATTTAGCTCTGTTTCAAAGCTGATAACTCCCACAAAATCATAGTATTTCAAATACTCCAGTTGTTTGTTGCCTGTTCCGCTATCAATGAGGATGAGTTTGTCGCCCGTTTCGATCAGCAAGCAACGCATGGCCAATCGAATAAAATTTTCGTCGTTGCATGGATAGCGTTTTTGCCAAACACGCTTAGGTACTACGCCAAAGGCTGCACCACCATCCACCTGAAAAGTTCCTGTTTCTATTTTATGTAATTTCATCTTTATAAATGCTTGAATTTGGTTGTTGCTAGTCGGTTCATTGCTTGATTTGTAGACCCAATCCGGTTTTACTCAACCATCAATATTTACGAACTTTTTAGTACATTTGCGTTGTAATAATCTCTGGACAAAAATAAGTAAAAACTATCACCCAACCAACTTGTATGCAAAGAGTCCATTTTATA
>Ga0209124_10000181_pt1 | contig 45112 bp, 40 predicted proteins | sample BarGraIncu01122A_FD_184502 | JGI IMG/M metagenome (GOLD analysis project Ga0209124, IMG submission 184502) | Arctic peat soil microbial communities from Barrow, Alaska - Barrow Graham LP Incubations 011-22A (SPAdes) (version 2) | ecosystem: Environmental > Terrestrial > Soil > Wetlands > Peat...
GGTGGTGCGGCAATGCACAATTTAGCTATTGCAATCAGCAAGAAAAATAACTTTGAGGTAACAGGTTCTGACGATGAAATTTTTGAACCGGCGTATAGCCGTTTAAAAATAAATGGATTATTACCTGAAAAAGTAGGTTGGTTTCCCGAACGTTTACACAAAGGGCTTCATGCTGTTGTTTTAGGAATACATACTACTATTGATAATCCGGAATTGGTGCGTGCTAAGGAGTTGGGACTTAAAATTTACTCTTTTCCCGAATATCTGTTTCAACAAACACGTAGCAAAACGCGTATAGTGGTGGGAGGTAGTCATGGTAAAACAACTACCACAGACATGATTCTTTTTGTATTGAAGCAGCTTAAAATTGATGCCGATTACATGGTTGGTTCCCAAATTGAGGGTTCTGATAATTTAGTAAAGTTATCTTACGAATCGCGCATAGCTGTTTTTGAAGGTGATGAATACCTGACTTCTCCTATAAATCACCGTCCTAAATTTCATTTATATAAACCACATATTGCAGTTCTTACTGGCATTGCTCATGATCATCTGAATGTGTTTCCCACCTTTGAAAATTATGTTGAACAATTCAAGATTTTTACTGAATTGATGGAAGTGCAAGGGCGCTTGATTTACTTTGATGGAGATGAAAACCTGAACATAATAGTAGAGAAACTTCGACGAGATATTGTTCCGTTTCCATATAACACACCGGCACATAAAGTAGAGGCTGGAATTACTGTTTTGGAGACTAAGTACGGTGATGTTCCGTTGAAGTTCTTTGGTGACCACAACTTACAAAATATGAATGCTGCACGCTTGGCTTGTAGACAAATTGGGGTAACCGACGAGCAATTCTATTCAGTGATTGGCGATTTCGAGGGTGTGTCTATCTAAGTAGAAAGATATCAGTTTTCAGTAAACAAGTTAACTAGTAAACGAGCACACATTCAATTATATAAATATGCACAATAATAACAATTAATGTCGCGAAGCAAATAACGCCATAGGCAAATAACACGAAGAAAAAATGACAGAAAAACAATTATTATTAGATCAACGTTATATGCGCATGGCTCGTATTTGGGCCGAAAATTCATACTGCGAGCGCCGAAAAGTAGGCGCTCTGTTAGTGAAAAATCAGATGATTATTTCCGACGGGTACAATGGTACTCCTTCCGGATTTGAAAATAACTGCGAGGATGAGAATAATGTGTCCAAACCGTATGTTCTCCATGCTGAAGCGAATGCAATTAGTAAGGTGGCTCGTTCGCACAATAGCAGCGATAATGCTACCCTTTATGTTACCGCTTCGCCCTGTATCGAATGCGCAAAACTTATTGTGCAATCAGGTATAAAAAGAGTTGTTTATGGTGAGAAATACCGCATTATGGACGGTGTAGAATTGCTTGAACGTGCCAATATAGAAGTGATTTTTCAGGAATGTAAAGTAGATTGAGAGCTGTTTTTCGTTGATTTGATTCAAAAAGATCCAATTAGGTTGTATATAGATGTTTAAAAATGAATAAAAAGAATTTATTATTAGTTTTAGTAGTATTTGTTGCTTTGGTGAGTGGATTGTTTTTAGGCAATATGCTTTCACGTAGAGCCAATGGTGTTGGCATTGCCGGCCTTCTGTCGCGCACCGGTCATAACAAAGTGGATGAATTGCTTTCGATTATCAATGCCGACTATGTTGATACGGTGAATGTAAAGGAAATGACAGAGGAGATGATGACCGATTTGGTTTCAAAGCTCGATCCTCATTCGGTATATATTCCTGCTGCTGATTTGGCAAATGTAAACAGCGAACTGGAAGGTAGTTTCAGTGGTATTGGAGTTCAGTTTAATATTCAAAATGATACAGTGATGATCATTTCGGTTATCAGTGGTGGCCCTTCCGAAAAAGTGGGTCTCTTAGCCGGTGACCGGATAGTGAAAGTGAACGATACCACTTTTGTGGGTAAAACAGTTACCAACGAAAAAGTAATGAAGAAACTCCGCGGTCCTGCCGATACGAAAGTGAAGCTCGGAGTTCGCCGTCATGGAACGCGTGAAATCCTTTCCTATACCGTTATTCGTGGCGAAATACCGGTGAATTCAGTGGATATTGCCTATATGATTGAACCGGGAGTAGGTTTTATTCGCGTAAATAAATTTGCTGCTACAACATACAAAGAGTTCCTGAATTCAATAACTAGTTTACGGAGCAAAGGAGCAAAGAAATTTATTATAGATTTGCGCGAAAATCCGGGTGGTTTAATGGATCAGGCTATTAATATGGTAAATGAATTTCTTCCTGCGGGACGCATGATCGTTTACTCAAAAGGGAAAGCGTATCCTCGTTCGGAAGCAAAGTCGGATGGAACAGGAAGTTGTATTAATACCCCGATTGTGGTATTGATAGATGAATTTTCAGCATCAGCAAGCGAGATTTTCTCAGGCGCTATTCAGGATAACGACAGAGGGTTGATTATTGGTCGCCGTTCGTTTGGAAAAGGCTTAGTTCAACAGCAAATGTCGTTGAAAGATGGTTCAGCTGTTCGTCTGACGGTGGCTCGTTATTACACACCATCAGGACGAAGTATTCAAAAACCATATGTCAAAGGGAAAGCTGAAGATTATGAAATGGATCTTGTAAACCGTTATAAACACGGCGAAATTGATAATAAGGATAGTATTCATGTAGTCGGTGCAAAGAAATATAAAACGTTTGGAGGCCGTACCGTTTATGGCGGTGGTGGTATTATGCCCGACTTGTTTGTGCCGCGCGATACGACTGAATATACACCTTATTTGAATAAAGTTATCAATTATGGATACTTATACCAATATGCGTTCCAGTATACCGACATAAATCGTTCGAAACTCAAAGGATTTAAAACCTGGGAACAAATGGAGAAATACCTTGATGCACAGAACTTGTTGACCGATTTTGTGCAATTTGCCACCACCAAAAAGGTTGTTGCTAATTGGAAAGAAATCAATACATCAAAACGAATTATATTGACACAACTTAAGGCTTATATCACCCGCAACTCGTTGGGAGATACCGGTTTTTATCCAATGCTTTATAAAGACGATAAAACTGTGAAACATGCTTTGGAGCAAATAAGAAAGAAATAAAAAATCTATCTGAAATAAAAAAAATGGCTGTCCCTTTACAAGGCAGCCGTTTTTTTTTATTTGCACAAAAGTATTGTAAGGTAACCTACACTTTAGTGATTGTGAAGGAAGCTGTACTCTGTAAAAAATTAGTATCTTTGATTTTGGAATGCAGATTTTCAAATTTATAATAAATATTTTACTCCGATGGCACAAGAAATAGAACGTAAGTTTCTGGTTAAGGGTGATTTTAAACAGTTCGCTCATCAAGTTACACGGATAACACAAGGCTATTTGTCATCTGTTCCTGAGCGAGCCGTGAGGGTGCGGATGAAGGGTGATAGCTGTTTTCTGACTATTAAAGGCAAGGGTAATGCTTCGGGTATGAGTCGGTATGAATGGGAAAAGGAAATTACCAAAAGTGAGTTTGAAGAGTTGTTTCTCCTTTGTGAACCGGGTGCAATTGATAAAAGCCGTTACCTGGTTCTTTTTCGGGATAACGTTTTTGAGGTTGATGAATTTTATGGTGAGAATGAAGGATTGATGCTTGCCGAGATTGAATTAAATCACGAAGAAGATGAGTTTGAAAAACCCGAATGGCTCGGTGATGAAGTGACGGGCAATCCTCTGTATTACAATTCCAGCCTTACAAAATTACCCTATTCTGTCTGGAAATAAATTGCAGAAGTTCTGTATTGTCTAATAACTGACATTCATTTGTTTCTGTTGCCTTGAAATGGTAACTTGTAACTAAATACTTGTAACTGCATAAAATATGTTGATTAAAAGATACAATGATATAGTGAATTTTTTGAGTTTCTCCACGAACCTCAAAAAAATGCGTACACTCATTAATCATACGATTGATTCTCCGGATATTATCAGGGAATTGCCTCATTCTCACCCCAAAGGTTTTATCAGAGTATTCAAAAGACGACGAACCACCATTGTAGAAACGTATCTCAAAATTACCAAAAGCCTTGAATCTGCCAAGTATAGTGAGCGAATCCATGGTCTTAGCCTTTTGGCCGATCATATTATCTATTCCCGTTCGTTGGTGATGCCCTTGAATGCCGCACGGGTGCAGCTGGCCATTATGAAAGAAGTGGTGAAAAACAGGGATAATAAGCGCTTGCAGTTGGAACTGTTGCGCGACTTTACGGTGGCGTCGTTTGGTCATCAGCGGAATATCCGTAATTTTCTTCAAAAATTTGACCTTGTGGAAGTGCCTGAAACAGGGCAAGAACTGAAGGATTTGAAAATGGGATGGGATTTTCATGTGCATGATAGCACTTCCTACGGATTGAAACAACCCACGCAATTACTGATTGATGCATTTATCAAGGGAATTTCTGAACTAACCGTTGTCTACAATAATCTGGATAGGGAAGAGGCTGTAAAAGAAGTGCTTGAAGCCGGTAGGGTGTTAGGCATAAAAGTAAATATAGCCTTGGAGTTCAGTGCACTTACCGATGGTTTGCGCTTTCATTATTTATATATCCTACCCAATTTTTCAAGCGAGAAGGAAAGATTTAAAACTTTTCTGAAACATAAATCGGTTGAGTTTAACGATTTCATGACCGAGCTTGAAGAAAATGAAAAGAGGCGGGAAAAGAATATCGAACAGTTAATTGAGGTATTCAATACAGTTCACCTTCCGGTGATTAATGAAGGCTACTCGTCGGGTACAATTTATTATTTGAATCCGATTTCTGTTGCTGCTGAAGAGGAACGCTCAGGACACGTCATTTACTCCCGTCGTCAGTTGGGTGAAATAGTATATCCGAAGCTTAAAAAAGTATTAGAAAACAGAACATTACAGATGACAGGGCTGAACGCGTTGGTTGATAAATCGGAAGGTCATTTTACGAGGTTCGAAATTGAATCAATCAATAAACGCTATGCCGATTTGCGCTTTCAATATACGCATCTCGATCCAGAGCGGATTCGGATGGAGTATTTCGATGCTGATGAGATTTTTGTTCCTGAATCGGCTGTGAGTAGTCTCGAGGACATCTATGAATTAGCGAATAAAGCAGGTGGAAGTATAAAGTTCATTCAGCCGCTTGAACATGGATTGCAGGCTGCTGTTGATAAAATTCTCGACAACTACAAGATGTTATCGTTTACCGAAATCTATAATATGTACGGTACGGTGGATACAAAGGAATCTGATTTTGTGGTGTTTGCTAATTATATCAAATTGCTGAATGAAAATGATAAACCGGCTATTATTGCTCTTTTGAGTAGTCATAAGCTAAATTTTGATGAACAAAAGCTTGATGAGGCGCTGCGTTATTTTGATGAAAATAAGCTGATACCGGCTATTGGAAGTGATGCCGCCGGCCGATCGACACTGGCACCGGGAATGGGTTTTGTGCTCGAAAGCCGAATTCCCAAACATCAACGAAAATATTTCCTAAAGCATCATCATATCTTACCTGCCGAGATTTCGAATCTGATATTTGCGTTAGCAAAAATACCAAAGCTTCCACTCAAAGTAAACGAGAAGCCAACCATTATTTGTTTGGGAATGCAGAATAGAGGCACGAGAAATTTGTTGGGCGATGAGAAAAATGAGAAACCCATTTATCCACCCCGTGCCTGGGAGTATTTGGACCCGGCCATGAAAAATGCATTGTTTATCCTTATCGGATTTATTCCTGCGTACCTGACGGTAGGAGTGGAGTATGCCGTTCTTTGGTTGGCAATTACCGGCTCACGTAACATGTTTGTCGATCTGATTTCGGGCAATGGATTTAAACCCAACGAGTGGCATTATGGCGATATCAACTGGACGAACATTGCCAATTCACTGTTCTGGACAGGATTTTCGGTACCCATTCTAGGATTTGTAAAAGCGAATTTTGATTTAATCTGGGTGGGTGAGCATCAAGGCCCGTTGTTCGAAGGAGTTAAGTTTTTCTGTATCAATATTTCGAATGGAATTTATTTGGCTACGCATAATTACTTGCGTGGTTTCGATAAACGTACCATCAGAGGTAATTTTTTCAGAAGTATACTGGCTTGGCCACTTGCAGCCACTTTCTCGCCATTAGGCAATAGTTTGTTGATTCCAAGTATCGTTCAGGCCAAAATATGGTCGGATGTGGTGGCAGCAATTATAGAAGGTACTGGTAAGTACAAGAATATTATCCAGGTAAAATATCGGATTATGACCAAGTTAATACCGGTGCTGATATGCAATGATGAAGAAAAAGAAAAGCTGGCAATGCTCGATATGATTTATTTTATAAATGAAAATAACCGGGCGAAGGTGGCCATTGAGGAGCAATTAATATCTTCCGACTCGACTCTGACGAAGCTGAAAAATGATTTGCTGCGGAGAGATATTGAACCTAAGCCAACGGAAGCCTATTACGAACTGAAAAAACGGTTTGATAATCCTCAAAAAATAAATGAATTAATCGATTTTATTATTGAGCATTATTACCGTGAGCAAAGTCTTTATCTGGTCAAACTGGTCTCGCGGAATTATCAAAAAGTGAAGAGCTGGATTGATGGTATGGAAAAGTAAGTGAGTAAATTTTCACTCATGATAAAGCCAAAATTGTCAGCATTCCCGGATGCTCAGGCGTTCATCCCCTCGTTGGACCAATCATCCTTGGATGCTTGGTTGTTCATCCTCTCGTTGGGTCAATCATCCAAGGATGACGGTGTTTTTTATGACTTGGGCTATCTCAGAATGTCTTTTTCTTCGAGCGGAGTGTACGGTCCATCTTTTACCTCGAAAATAACCGAACCGTTTTCCAGTATTTCTATGGTGTGAAACTGGCCTGCAGGAATGTCTATGCCAAATTTCCCTTCCAAGGGATTTAATACGGTAGTTTCAATAAGTTCTTTTTTCTCATTGTAGAATAGTACTTTGATGCTTCCCTGTAATAAAATATAGGTTTCTGCTGTATGGTGGTGGCGGTGAATTGGCAACTCGGTGCCTATCTCCAACGCGTTGAGTAGGCGTTGCGATTTGGAATCCATGCTCTGGTGAAAGTTGTAATTCATTCTCAGGCGTGGACTGTTTTTTGCTTGTTCGGTAACAGCTGCTAATAGCTGTGAATCAATAATCTTCATAATAGGTTCTTTGTAAGTTAAGTAATGTTGGTTTAAAAACAAAAAAACAAGTAAACGATTTATTTACTTGTTTTTTATGATTATGTATCTCTTAATTTTTGGTTGAAGTCAATCAAAAAGCGTCGATAATAGCTTTGAAGTCAGCAACTTTTAAAGCAGCACCACCAATCAAACCACCATCTACATCAGGGTTAGCAAATAATTCTTTTGCGTTACCTGCATTACAGCTACCACCGTAAAGGATAGACGTGTTTTGAGCAACAGCTTCGCCGTATTTAGCAGCTACAGTTGCACGGATAAATGCGTGAATTTCTTGTGCTTGTGCAGCAGAAGCAGTTTTACCTGTACCAATAGCCCAAACTGGTTCGTAAGCCAAAACGATTTTACCAAAATCTTCAACAGAAAGTTCGAACAATGAATCAACAATTTGTCCTTTAACAATATCGAAGAAAACACCCGATTCGCGTTCTTCCAATACTTCACCGATACAGAAAATTGGAGTCAAACCATTCGCCAAAGCCAATTCAGTTTTAGTTTTCAATAGTTCAGCCGTTTCGCCATAGTAAGCACGACGTTCTGAGTGTCCTAAAATTACATAGTTTGCACCTGTAGATTTTACCATAGAAGCGCTGATTTCGCCAGTATATGCACCCGATTCGTGGTTAGCACAGTTTTGAGCAGCAACACCGATTTTAGTTGTATCGATAGCAGCAGCTACACTTGCAAGGTGGATAAATGGAGTTCCAATTACCACGTCGCATTTCAATTCTGCACCAGCCAATACTTCGTTCAATTCAGTAGCCAATGCCAAACCTTCTTGTAGGTTTTTGTTCATTTTCCAGTTTCCTGCAACAATGTTTTTTCTCATCTTTTTTTACTTTAAATATTTAGTTTGAAATAGTTAGTTTGCGTTATTCAGGTAGAAAGTCTCTCCAGTTCCAGTTTCCTACCACAGTTCCTTTTTTGAGTAGCACCAATCCTGGATTGGCTCTCACCATAGTTTTGAGCGCGATAGGGTCGGTTTTACAAAATGGAAATGTTACTCCTGTTTTCTTTTTGAATGCGTTCACTTCGTCGTCGGACGATGCGGTGAGGGCATAAAATACAGTTCCGGTTTTTAAAGAGGTTTGGTAGATTACCTCTGCTTTTTTTGCTCCTTCTTCGGATGCTTTGCTAATGTCGTACATGGCCAATAGGAAAGTATAGCCCGGGTTATAAAGCACATCTTCTGTAATGTCAACATATGCCGAGTTGACAATCGAGAAATCATGAATAGGCGGTTGGTAGCCTTTGGTGATTAGTACTGATTTTTGATCAACAAACACCCAGGTCGAATCACCTTTCGGATAATTTTCGAGTGTAAATTCTTTTTCCACTCCATTTTTTTTGTAAATAAAAGTGGTGGAGTATTTATCCGGAATTGCGTCCTGTGGAACAACCATTGCATTGGGAATGTTTACTCCGATTTTATACGGTCTGAAATCGATAATAGGTAAGTGAAGGTAGCAATAAACCGACAAACTTACTCCAACTCCGATAAAGCAGACGAATAATATTGTTTGAATTTTGGCGACAAATAATGGGAGAATTCTGTTGTAAAAAACGAGCAACAAAACAGCCAGAGCACTTAGCACAATGTTTTTGTAGAAGGTAGCCCAATTGCTAATCACCAGTGCATCGCCGAAACAACCACAGTCCGATACCGGATTTTTGAGCGCAATGTATAATGTGAGTGGCGTCATTACCGCCATAAAGAGCAGTGCCAGTACAATTGATAATTTAAGCTTTACCTTAAATATCAGGTTGAAACCAATCAACAGTTCTAAAGTGGACAACGCGACGGCTACTCCAAAAGCAATGACCGAGAAATGTTCGAACACTCCACCAAAAGCACGGAGATAATCTTCGATTTTATAGGTGAATCCCAGCGGATCAATAGCTTTTACAAAGCCTGAAAAAACAAAAACTAAACCCAATAATATTCTGGCAATGGATAAGAGGATACTGCCCGTTTTTTGTTGTGCAGGAAGTTGCTTATTTTTATTGCGATGGTTTCTTTTCATGCCATTGTTGATTAATTTTTTGCTTCTTCCATTTTGATAAGTCCAAAAACTGCATAATTAATCATATCGAAATAATTTGCATCAATGCCCTCCGAAATAAGCGTCTTGCCAAGATTATCTTCAATTTGCTTGGTGCGGTAGATCTTCATAAGGATCAAATCGGTGTATGATTGGGTACGCATCATGCGCCACGCCTCGTCATAATCATGATTTTTGTCCATCATCAGTTTCTTGGCTTCCGAAGCATATTTAGTGTAGATCTCCACGCCACGTTCGTAAGTCAAATCATCGGTTTCGGCGGTGCCAAGTTCCAATTGGATAAGCCCGATAATGCCGTAGTTTACAATTGCAATCAGTTCAGAACGAATACCTTCATCTATTTTTGATATTCCTTTTACTTCGATGCTGCGAATGCGGTTTGCCTTGATGTAAATTTGGTCGGTAACAGACTGAGGACGTAAAATGCGCCATGATGAACCGTAATCTTTCATTTTTTTTGTGAAAATATCGCGGCAAATGGCAGCTACTTGGTCAAATTGTTGCTCGGTCTGGCTCATGTTGGAATGCTGTTTTTTTTGAAAGCACAAAGTTACTGTTTTTTGTTGAAACGAGCAATTCAAACTGCTCTTAATCTGTTGTTGTCGCGGATTTTATTTTGAATTAATATTCATTTAAAATGAATGACTATCTGAATATTTATTATTTAAAATTATGTTCTGCTTTTTCCTCTTTGGGAATTAGTGCTGTCAATAACTCATTATACGTCTACAAAATAAACTTAATCCGAACTTTTTGTGTTGTAATAGTTACAAATTGATTTAAAGTTAGTGTAAATCAATTTGTTTTAAACAGAACTCCTTTAAAAATATAAAATCATGAAAAAATCAATTATCACCGTTCTTTTAATAGCGTTTGTCGTTGTTGGCACGATTGCACAAAGTTCAACAGTAAATAAAGGAATTACTACGGCTGAAAATAGCCAAAAGAAAGGATTGAATGCCGTAAATGTAAAATTAGCAAAAACGGTTGTGAAAGACAGTGCAGATGCTACACTTCGTAAGGGTTGGGACGGAACTGTGAAAGGAGGAAATGCACAGAAAAGTGGTATTAACACTATTAACAATAGTATGCCGAATCGGATTTCGATGAATGTCACTGTTCCTAAACAAACGCAAGGGGCTACATTTGGCGAGAAGGTGAACGCCGGAAAAATAAATATCACACTCGTCGAAGGTGGCTGTGTAGTATTATTCTCTTCGGATGAAGGTTATTTGATAAATACGGCGAATAAAAGTATCAAAGAGCTCTCTGCTCAGGAGTGTGTTGCTTTTGGCGAAAAGGTAAATGCCGGTTTACACGCTGCCGGTGGTGCCTTGGCACAAGGAGTTTCTTTGTTGGGAGGTGCTTTGCCGGGTGGTGCGATTATTTCCGCTGTTGTTTCGAGTGTGGGCAATTTAGCCGGAGGCTCGGGCGGTGGTGCAGCGTCTGCCTCGTATGCTGCTACCGGAAAGGTGGCGAATTCAACTGCAGGTAAAAAAGTTTGGGAAATTAAGGATGACGATTGTGATGCTGTACTTCCCTTATCCGACGGCGATTATATATTGGAATTTGTAATTGTAGAAAAGGCCACTTCGGGGTTGAAAGATACCTTGAAAACTCAGGTTAAACTGGCATTTTCTTCGATAAATAATGTCTTAAAAACAAAACATGATACTGCAAAAAACTCGGTTAGTAACATTCGGTAAATTCTATTAAAAACAGCATAAAAGTGATGATTTTGGAAGTGCAAAATGCTTAAAAGTTCCTTAATTGCTTGGTTGGTAAGGTTCTTTTTGGTATATTTGTGCATGGAAAAAATCATAATAAGAAATTTTACAAAGCTTTTAGCCCTGTTTTTGGTTGTGTTTCTAAATATTGGAGCAGCCCCAAAACTCGGAAAAGCAACCTATTATAGTCATAAAATGGAAGGACGGCATACGTCCGATGGAGGAAAATATCGAAGAGATAGTCTCACTTGTGCGCATCTCACTTATCCTTTTGGTACGATATTGAAAGTGCGCAATCCGAAAAATGATAAGGAAGTAATAGTAAAGGTAACCGATCGCGGACCGCATAGTCGCAAGTTGATGATCGACTTGTCTTATAGGGCGGCACAAGAACTGGATATTGTACGTGCTGGAATTGCACAGGTTGAAATTACAAAATTGGATTCGATGCCGGTAAATAATTTCCGAGACTCAATTTTGATGAATGCTGATTTGGTGAAATTAGAAATGACAAAGTAAAGTCAACAGAAAATAAATTAAAAGCCCGAACTTAAAGTGAATCACTTTTTATTTCGGGCTTTTAATTTGTATATAGTATTAGAAAGTGCGATTATCTTTCTTCATATTGTTTTTGATAATAGTTTTGGTAGGCACCGTTGGTGATGTTGTCCATCCATGTCTGGTTGGTCAAATACCAATCTACTGTTTTCTCCAATCCTTCTTCAAATTGTAGCGACGGCTTCCACCCTAATTCGCGTTGTAACTTCGTTGAGTCGATGGCGTAACGTAAGTCATGTCCGGCTCTGTCTTTTACAAATGTAATCAGTTTTGCCGATTCACCTGGTTCGCGCCCCAGTTTTTCGTCCATAATTTTGCACAAAGCACGAATCAGGTCGATGTTTGTCCATTCGTTGTTGCCGCCTATATTATAGGTCTCGCCAACTACGCCTGTGTGGAAAATAGTATCAATGGCACGTGCATGGTCATTCACCCATAACCAGTCGCGTACATTCTCGCCTTTGCCATAAATTGGAATGGGGCGATTGTTTTTTATATTATTGATAGAAAGTGGTATCAGTTTTTCAGGGAAATGATTTGCACCATAGTTGTTGGAACAGTTTGAAATCACAACCGGTAAACCGTAGGTGTGATGATACGCACGGACAAAATGGTCGGAGCTAGCTTTAGCTGCTGAATATGGGCTACGTGGGTCGTAGGCTGTTTCTTCGGTAAAAAGACCTTCTTCGCCTAATGAACCATAAACTTCATCGGTTGAAATGTGATAGAATCGTTTTCCTTCCATATTTCCTTTCCATGCTTCTTTTGCTGCATTGAGTAAATTGGCAGTTCCAAACACATTGGTACGTATAAATGCGAATGGATCTGTAATCGAACGATCGACGTGAGATTCGGCTGCTAGATGTACTACTCCGTCGAATTGCTGAGTTTTGAACAATTCGGCAATAAATTGTTCATTAGTGATGTCGCCTTTTACAAAACTATAGTTTGGTGCATCGGCAATGTCTACCAGATTTTCTAGGTTTCCGGCATAAGTGAGTGCATCCAGATTTACAATATTATAATCAGGATATTTCGTTACAAATAAGCGGACTACATGTGATCCAATGAATCCGGCTCCACCTGTTATTAAGATTTTTTTCTTCATGTTTTAATGCTTTTTTCGTGATTAATAGCACAAAGATACAATGTTTTTTCATGCTTAACAACTTGTTCATAACTTATTGCGATAAAATATTTTCAATTCAAAGCTTTATCTTACTTTTGCAATGTGGAAAACATTTGTAAACATATAGAAAAGCTTTTAGCACAACATGATTATGTGGTTGTGCCAAATTTTGGTGGGTTTGTAGTGCAAAATCAATCGGCAGTAATAATGCCCAATTGTATCGTTGCACCAAAAGACACTATTGGATTTAATCCATTGATGCATCATTCGGATGGGTTGTTGGCTATTGAAATTGCAAAATCGGAGTCAATAAGTTACCGTATGGCTATGGAGATGATAGACCAGACGGTTGAAAACATAAATCTGAAATTACAGAATACAGGTAATGTTCAGTTTGGTAATTTGGGAACTTTTCAACAAAATGCTTCAGGCAATACCCATTTTCAACCGAGTGGCAGTGTTGATTTTTTGCCTCAGAATTTTGGATTAACGGATGTGCGTGTTTCTGGAAGGATCGTTCGACGTGATGAGGAACGTCGTAAAGTTTCATTTATGCTACCTTCTTCCAATGTTTATAAATACGCAGCGGCGGCAATGCTTGTGTTTGGATTGTTGTTTGTTTCGCCCGATGTCAACGATGTACGCCGATCGAACAGTGCTGATTTGAGTTCGTTTGCATTTATAAAAGATAGCAATGCACATTTCGAAAAGAAAACTGTGGCTGTTGTAAAACAAGATACTATTGCTAAGGATTCGGTGGCTAAGGCACCGGAAGTAGAAGCAATAGCTAAATTCCATGTTATTGTGGCTAGTTTACCAACCAAAGAATCGGCCGATAGCTATTGCAAGGAGCTTGCGACAAAAGAATTCGTAAAAGCAAATGTTGTGTCGTCAACGAAAAAATATCGTGTTGCTATACAGTCGTTTACTAGTCGTGAGTCGGCAGTAACTTTCATGGAAAACCTACGTAAAACTGATAGTCGGTTCGAAACGGCGTGGGTTCTTTGTAACTAATTACGGGTCAATAAAATTGTTTTTAGTCAGCACTTTCCAAATTCAAATAAAAAGATTACCTTTGCAACCGCTTTTCGAGTAAAAGCATTTAGGTATAATCATTTAATAAATAAAAAAATGCCAGTAAAAATTAGATTGCAACGTCATGGACGTAAAGGGTATGCTTATTATCATATCGTTATCGCTGACAGCAGAGCGCCACGTGATGGCAAATTTATCGAACGTATCGGTTCGTACAATCCAAACACCAATCCTGCAACTATCGATTTAAAATTCGAAAAAGCGTTACATTGGTTACAAACAGGTGCACAACCTACAGACACAACTCGTAACATTCTTTCAGCAGAAGGTGTTTTGATGAAAAAACACTTACTAGAAGGTGTTCAAAAAGGTGCATTTGATGTAGTAGAAGCTGACAAACGTTTCGATGCATGGAAAGCAAGCAAGGAATCGAGTGTCTCAAAAACAAAAGAACAATTAGCTGCTGACAAACAAGCTGCTGCTAAAACTCGCTTGGCTGCAGAGGCTGAAGCGAACAAAGCTAAAGCCGCTGAAGTTGCAAAGAAAAAAGCTGATGCTATTGCTGCTACAATCGAAGCAGTTGTTGAAGAAGCCCAAGCTGAAGAAGCTGCAGCTACTGAAGAAGCTGCAGAGTAATTAGCAGTCAACTAATTATCATATAAAACCCGAAAGCAATTTCGGGTTTTTTTGTACCTGTTTTATTAAAAAACAAAATAATATACATCTAAAAAAATATACTCATGACAAAGACAGTAAATATAGCATTGCAAGTATTGCCCACTTCAACTACCGTTCACCCTTATTTATTGGTTGATAAAGCCATTGAAGTAATTGAAAAATCGGGATTGAGATATAAAGTAACTCCTTTTGAAACTGTAATGGAAGGAAGTTACGATGAAATAATGGAAGTAGTGAAATTGGCGCAGGAAGCTTGTTACGAAGCAGGTGCTGAAACGATGATGACGTATATTAAAATTCAAAGTTCGCGCAAAGACGTGAGTATTGATGATAAAATGGAAAAATACGAGTAGAAGATTCAAATACTTTTGTAATCTTAATTTGAAATAGACTTAAAATTTCAAAAATATTATTACTTTTGCATGTATAACAAATCTAAATTTACATGCTAAACGTCTCTATTGTACTTTATAAGCACGCCCCAGCGGAAATTGCTCTGTTGGTGGACACATTGCGCAAGTCGGAAGTTGTATCCACTATTTTTCTCGTGGATAATTCTCCTTCAAAGCAGTCTGAGTTTAATGAACTGGATGCTACTTATATATTCAATAACAGTAATTTAGGATATGGAGTGGCAAATAATATTGCCATTAAACAAACCGTTAATAAGTCCATTCCGTATCATTTGGTATTGAATCCGGATATTGCCTTTGAGCCTGAAATCCTTCAAGAAATTGAAAATTACATGAATAATAATGCAAAAGTTGGATTATTAATGCCCAAAATTCTCTATCCAACGGGCGAAATTCAGTATCTTTGTAAACTCATTCCAACTCCATTTGATTTGATTTTTCGTAGGTTTTTGCCGGAAAGCTGGACTCGTAAGCGTAGAGCCAGGTTTGAACTGAGAGATACGGGATATGATCACATTATGGATGTGCCTTACCTCTCGGGATGCTTTATGTTTTTGCGCACTGATGCCATCAGGCGGGTGGGGATGTTTGACCGACAATTCTTTATGTACCCCGAAGATATTGACCTTAGCAGGCGCATTCAACGAAAATTCAGAACTGTGTATTATCCTAATGTGCAAGTCGTTCATAATCACGCGCAAGAATCATATGCAAATACAAAGTTACTATTTATTCATATTGTAAATATGATTAAATATTTCAATAAATGGGGCTGGATTTTTGACAAAGAAAGAAGGCAAGTGAACAAAGAAATTTTACAACGGCAGAAATGCTAATTTGAAAAATAGATATGAATTTTAGTTTAATTCAGATTACTAGCGCTTTTATGGTGCTTTTTGCAATTATCGATATTTTAGGTTCTATCCCGATTATATTAAATATCAAACGCAAAGGTCAGATTGTACACGCTTTTAGAGCAAGTGCGGTAGCGTTATTTATCCTTATCGGTTTTTTATTCTCCGGCGAAGGGGTTCTTCGACTTTTTAATGTAGATATTCAGTCATTTGCAGTTGCGGGAGCATTGATTATTTTTATATTCTCGTTGGAAATGATTTTGGATGTGGAAATCTTCAGAAATCAGGGACCAACTGGTGGATCTTCGATAGTTCCTATTGCTTTTCCATTGATTGCTGGACCTGGTTCCTTTACGACTTTGCTTTCGCTGCGGGCGGAATATGCTACTGAGAATATTATTGTTGCATTAATTTTAAACTTGCTTTTTGTGTTCTTTGTTTTGAAATCGACCTCTAAAATTGAAAAATTTATTGGTGAAGGGGGTATTTACATTCTCCGTAAATTTTTTGGAATTATTTTGTTGGCCATAGCTGTGAAACTGTTTACTAGTAATATTGGTTCGCTCCTTTAAATCGACAAGTGCTAAATTATTATATAAAAAAAGGTTCCTGAATGAGTTTTCAGGAACCTTTTTTTTATGACAGTTATGACATTCGATTTTAATATTCGAAGCGACCGAACTCACTCTCAATCAATAGCTCTTTTTTGTCTGATGCCTCACAGTGTCCAACAATTTGTGCATCGATTCCAAATGACTTAGATATTTCGATCACTTTTTCTGCATGTTCTACAGGTAGATAAACTTCCAGTCGATGACCCATGTTGAAGACTTTGTACATTTCTTTCCAGTCAGTTCCCGACTCTTTTTGAATTAATTGAAACAGAGGAGGAACGGGGAATAAGTTGTTTTTTACAACTTTCAGATTGTCGATAAAATGTAAAATTTTGGTTTGCGCACCTCCTGAACAATGTACCATTCCGTGGATGTTTCCGCTGAGTTCCGATAATAGTTTCTTTACTACCGGCGCATAGGTACGTGTCGGTGAAAGAACTAATTTGCCGGCGTCAATACCCAGCCCGTCAATTTGATCGGTCAGTTTGCATGAGCCTGAATACGCTAAGTCTTGTGGTATTTCCACGTTGTAGCTTTCAGGGTATTTAGTCGACAGGTAGTTGGCAAATACGTCGTGACGTGCTGATGTCAAGCCATTGCTGCCCATGCCGCCGTTGTATTCTTTCTCGTAAGTAGCCTGCCCCGACGAGGAAAGTCCGACAATTACATCGCCTGCCATTATATTGGCATTGTTGATAACATCTGACCGTTTCATGCGGCAGGTAACGGTGCTGTCCACAATGATGGTACGTACTATGTCTCCAACATCAGCGGTTTCACCACCCGTAGGGTAGATGTTTACGCCCATTTCGCGTAGCTCTTCAACAATCTCGTTTGTTCCGTTGATAATGGCCGAAATTACTTCGCCCGGAATACGATTTTTGTTGCGTCCAATAGTGCATGATAGTAAAATATTATCAGTAGCTCCCACACAGAGTAAATCGTCAATATTCATAATGAGTGCATCTTGTGCAATACCTTTCCATACCGAAATATCACCCGTTTCGCGCCAATAGACATAGGCCAGCGACGATTTTGTTCCAGCTCCATCGGCATGCATAATGTTACAATAATCAGGGTCATTACCTAAAAAATCAGGGATTATTTTACAAAAAGCCTTTGGGTAAAGTCCTTTATCGATATTCTGAATTGCATTATGCACATCTTCTTTCGACGCTGATACGCCTCTTAAATTATACCTTTGATCGCTCATTATTTTATTGTTGAATTGTGTAATTGTTCGAGAACTATGTTGTTCTGTTGAAGTTATTGGTATGTTTATCTATCTGATTCTGTAATCATTTCTTTTATTCTAGCATTGAAATCATCTTCTTTCAGAAGTTGCTCCAGTGTTATATGCATGCGATAACACCAAAAATTGCGCGGATTGCTTGGCACGTTTATTCGTTCAGCGTTCGGATGTTCGTGGCATAAGCTTGTGTCTAGTGCCATCCAATCTTGCCATGGAAGAATAATCCACATGGCTTGTGACTGTAGATGTTGTTCGATAATTTTCTCGGCTATCCATTGTTCGCAGGTTTCGGGCGCTGTACCCTGCATCCCCAGTGCTCTATTGTAGAATCGCTGAGTTAGCACGGCATCTTCTTCCCACCAGGCACGAATAGGGTTCATGTCGTGCGTAGAAGTGGTGCAAACCGAACGATATGGTGCATCCGCAGGCATTGCAAATTCGGTGTTTACCTTTTTAGGCATACGTTGAATTTCCAGGCTGAGGATTTCCAGTGCATTCATAACGTCAGGAACAGAATCGGGCACCATGCCCAAGTCTTCACCACAAACCAACATATTGGTGGCCGAAATAAGTGCAGGCAGTTTAGTCATTGCTTGCTGTTTCCAAAACTGCGTATGACGATGATAAAAATAATCGATATATATATTATCCAGTAATCGACGTGTTGCTTCAGGTAGATCACGGAAGCCGGCTGTGCTGTGCATCGAAATACGTGGATGAAACTTGTCGGGTTGACGCATGTCGCGCACAAAAAGAACTTCGCAGTGCATAGCGTACAGACCGTCGCGAATAAGAATTTCCTCTTTTCGGAAATTGTATCCTAATGTTGCAAAGTGGGTTTCAATCTTTTTTTGCGTATCGAATTCGGGCTTGAATTTGAACTGCTGCCAACCATCTGGTACGAAATATTTTCGGATAACCTCGTCGGTATATTTCCCAAAAGTAGCATATAAAACATGTTCTTTCAGGTAGGGATTCACAAATCTGTCCTGATTCCAGCGAAGTCCCCTCGATTCTAAATCGGAACCGGAGAAAGGCAATGCGGGGTGAAAACTACCCGTCAATCCCCATACGGCATCAGCCGGAATTTCCCAGATTCTAAAAAAACCCAAAATGTGGTCGATGCGGTAGGCATCAAAATATTCAGCTAGTTTTTGGAAGCGTTTGCGCCACCATTGGTAGCCGTTTTTTTCCATTAACTCCCAATTGTAAGTAGGAAATCCCCAATTCTGACCTGTTACAGAGAAATCATCCGGAGGTGCGCCAGCTTGTCCGTTGGCATTAAAAAGTTCCGGATCTACCCACGCATCCACGCTACGTGGACTTACTCCAATTGGAATGTCACCCTTGAAACCTATTCCATTGGCTCTGGCGTAATCGTGTACTTCCACCAATTGTTTGTGTAGGTGATATTGCAGGAAATAGAATAACGCAATTTCCTGATAGTGTTCTGTTGTTGGAGCTGAAAAAGCTTCTATTTCGGCTTTGTTGTAAAGACTATATGTTGGCCATTTACCAAATTCAGGTGTTCCATTCAAGTCGCGCAAATAAGAGAATGCAGCGTAGGGAACCAACCATTCTCTGTTTGTCTCAAAGAAATTTTTGTAATCATTGGATGCAAAAATAGCAGGACTTTCTTGAGGAAAAATGGCTTTGAAAAATTCCCATTTTACCTTTATTACATTCTCATAGTCCGAAAATGTTTTTTCGTTCAGCTCCTTCTTTTGTACATCGAAATATGCTTTTAGCTTTTTGTCTTTCAGTTTTCCTAATTTATCCAGATGAAGATAAATAGGGTGCAAAGCGTAGACAGAAACAGCATTGTAAGGATATGAATCGTAATTGGTATGATAAAGAATGGTGTCGTTGATGGGTAAAGTCTGAATCATACGTTGACCGGTTTTTTTTGCCCAATCCACCATTTTCTTCAAATCGTTGAATTCTCCTATGCCAAAACCTTCTTCGCTACGAAGTGAGAATACGGGAATGGCAACTCCGGTTCCCTTCCATGATGGAATAGTGCGCAAGAAATGCTCATCGGTTATCACCGAAAACTCTTGTTGGTTTATGGAATTGATAATTCTGTTTGGTCCACCGCCCCAGGCCAATACTTTGTCGGTAATGGTGTCAACAATCAGGTATTTATATTCAAGTGGAAATTTAAAGTCTTTTGCGTCAAGACTCACTTGCCAAACCGGAAAGTTTGTATCGTCAAGTTTTATTTTTTTTGATTCGTCCCAATTCCCAAGTGCTTTTTGATTTCCAATAACTGCGATGTGTCGGTTTGGCTCCATTTGCGGGCAGTTAAGGCGTAGCATTAAGTTATCTGTCTTTGTAATAATACTTGCTTTTATTTTTTCTCTTTTGAAAAAACAATCGGAAAAAGCCGCGGTGATGAAAGGAGAATCGCCAAACGGACCTCGCCAGAAATCCTGAATGCATGTGTCTTTTTTAGCGGGGTTTATTGTTACGACGCGTTTTCTTCCGTATTCGTAATCGAACTCTTTATTGGTGTTAAGTAAAGTGTATTGATAGGTAATGGAAGAGAGTGAGTTGTCGATGGATACCTCGGCTGACCACTCAAAGTTTGCATTACATTGCATAACAATTGCTTGCGAAGATTGAGACTGCTCTTGGGCAGAGGAATGTAACATGAGGTAGACCGATTGCCCCCATTGAGTTACATAATGTATTTTGAATAGAATCTTCATAATTGTACCAATGTATAATTGGCTACAAATTTACGAAAATTCTACGCAATATGAAAATTGTAGTAAATACTAATAGAAGAATGAGTGCAAACGTTTGAAAACGAAAAAAACCTTCTTGAATATTGTGAAAAACACAATCGCAAGAAGGTTTTAATGAGGTTCGTGGCGGATTCGAACCGCCGTGATCGGTTTTGCAGACCGGTGCCTAGCCACTCGGCCAACGAACCTTGTTTTTGGGACTGCAAAGATAGTATAATTTTGTATCTTTCCAAAGTTTTTTTGTAGAAAGTCAAAAAAATCCCACCTACGATTCGTTTATTTCCGATCTTTTCTGTCTTTCGGATCTCTGTGATCCTGCATATCTTGCAGTAATTTACGTTTAAATTCCCGCTCTGCATGATAATATCTGAATAATGTTTCAGGCGATAAAAGCTTACAAAGCTGTAAATGATAGCCTTTGAGCATTTGCGATTGTTTTACTTCCATTTCGATATATCTATCGTTGAGTTGGGCATAATCCGGTTTTACGCTATTGTCTTTTTTGAAATTTTTCTTGAAAAAATCTCTGTTTTGTTGGTGTTGGCACCACATAGTCTTTTCGTATTGCATAAATACAGGTTGAACTTTAGCAATGTCGGTAGGGGTTAGTTGTGCTTTTTCAACTAAAAACTGCCATTTTTGAGAATGCATGTCGTCAACTTTTGGAGATTTATCCATGTCCTGAGCATTTACGTTTGCACTCAGGAAAATCAGGATACTCCAAATAAAGCATTTCAATGTTTTCATAATAATTTGTTAAATATGTTCTAATTCTCTTTTTTTTTATTTAGCAGGTTCATCCACATAGTAATCCACCATCGAGGCTTCGTTTACTTGCGATAGCACATACGCTTCGTAGGTATCGGTTTTTTGTGTTACGCTGGTTTGATGAACTTTATAGTAAGTTTGTCCTAACATAAAAATACCCACAAAAGCAGCAGCGGCATACATCCACCGTCTCAGAAACCGGTGGTTGGATGCTGAATTACGATTGATTTGCTCGTCGATTTGCAGTGCAAAATGTTCGAAATAGTTTTCAGGGACGGTGAATGGTAGTTCCCTTCCGATTTCGTCTAACGATATTTTATTGTTCTTTTTCATATTGTATGTTTGACTATTTGAAACTCAATTGGTTTAATTATTAGCCATTTTCTTTTGAATAATTTGCCGAACTTATTGAAAATAGAATTTTGGCTTTCAATATGTTTATTTTCTTTGTTGTCCTATTCATTTTCTTCAAAGTAACGTTCAATCTTTTTTACAGCATGATGGTACGATGCTTTCAAGGCTCCGATGGATGTACCTAAAATTCCTTCCATCTTTTCGTACGTAATATCTTCGAAGTACTTCATGTTAAACACAAGCCGTTGTTTGTTAGGTAGAGTTATTATGGCTTTTTGTAATTTCATTTGAAGTTCGTTTCCGTTAAAATAATTGTCGGCTTGCAGATTTTGTAGCAAAGTTCCCTCTACATCATCAAGCGATTGATTGTTTCGTAGTCGTTTGTTAGTAAGGAACGTAAGAGTTTCGTTAGTAGCGATGCGATATAGCCATGTTGACAGTTGCGAATCGCCTCTAAAACCTTCAATTCCGTTCCATGCTTTCATAAATGTGTTTTGTAATACATCGTTGGCGTCGTCGTGCGACATTACCATTTTACGTATATGCCAATAGAGTCGCTCCTGATAGGTGCGTACAACCAATGAGAACGCTTTCGTTCGCTGGTGGGGTTTACTCAACTGTTCTTGCAGCTCTTCTTCTGTTAGGCTCATATTTAGTAGGCAAATGCTGGTTGCGCTATTATTAGATTTATTCCTTTGACTGACTTTCACTCAAAAGGTTTAATTGAATCGGTTAATTTATTCTGGTAATATCATTTCGTCCTTCAAAATACCGAATAATGTTTTGTGATGCAAAACGACTCATTTCATTGCGGGTATCCACAGTTGCTGTGCCACTGTGTGGAGCTAATACTACATTGTCGAGTTTCAGTAGAGCGGGAGTGATGTTAGGCTCATCTTCGTATACATCTAATGCCGCCGAAGCTATCCAATGGTTTTGCAGTGCTTCTGCAAGAGCCGATTCATCTATCACAGGTCCGCGAGCTGTATTGACAATTATGGCGGTAGGTTTCATTAGTTTTAAACTCTCCCTGTTGATTAAATGTCTAGTTTCGTCGGTTAATGGTGTATGCAGCGAAATTACATCGGATACTTTTAGTAGTTCTTTCAACTCTAATCGGTGAGCTTTAAATGTAGTTTCTAATTCGGGGGCGAGGCGGGTACGGTTATGATACACAATGTTCATCCCGCTTGCTACAGCTCTGCGCGCTAATGCCTGTCCAATACGTCCCATGCCAATGATGCCGAGTGTTTTGCCGTAAAGTGTTTGCCCCAGATTTTCCAGTACTCCCCATTTCAGTCCATTCATTACGCGTAGTTTTCGATCGCATTCTGCAACTCTACGTGCTGCAGCTAACATTAGTGCAAATGCCTGTTCGGCAGTCGGTTCGATGACAGGGTCGGGCGTATTGGTTACCACAATTCCACATTTGGTGGCGTATTCCACGTCGATATTGTTATAGCCTACTCCAAAATTAGCGATAATTTTTACACTTCCTTTAGCTGCGTCAATTACATCTTTGTCTACTTTGAACTGAAACGTAGGTAAAAAGGAATCGCAGCTTGGTAAAAGTTGGATAACTTCTTCTTTTGAAAAAACTTCTTTGTCGGGGAAAATGACTTCAAAATGTTCTTTGAGTTCTGAAAAACCTTCGGGCAATAATCGGGTGGAAACAAGTACGCGCATTGTTTAATCTATTTATAATTATAGCTGGTAAATATACGGAGTTTGAGTGAATCGGACAAATAATTGGTAATCATGCACCTGTCATTGGTTTGGATATAAGCATAAAAAGAAAGAGATATGAATTTTGTCATATCTCTTTCTCAATGTTTAATCTATATCCTTCTTGAGCCGTCTTTGTTCTTTTTGCTCAGCTTCTTTCTGATATTGAAGTGGAACATATTCGAGCGTTACTACCGACGGATCCAAATCCAGAATTTGTGTATCGGAAGTTGAGAATTTTTTAATCATATAATAAAGTCCCAAAACGGTTTTCTTGAATGGTGGTAAATCCAGATTTCGGATAATGCGTTCAACTACCACAAATCTGAAATCGCCTTCAACCTTCGACTCGCGAAGAGATGGATAGCGACTCATTAAATCAACAAATCCATTTTCCTGCATTTCTTTACAAATAAGATGAACAAACGCATCTATGTGAACACCTTGTTTGAAGCCGGAGTAAATATCCAATCGGAATATTTTCTTAGCTACAAAAGTCTTAACGTGGTATTTGAATTGATACGGTTCGTCGCTGCGGTGAAGATAAACAAACCAGTATGTGTCGGCACGTTTTGGTTGTTTTTTTATTAGTGAAAAAACTACTTTACTATCCATTTCGTTTGGATATTTAGCACGTGTAACGTACACCAAATGCGTCGCAAACTTAGGAATAGTTTCATCGTCGCTAATTCTATCCAGGCAAGTAATAACTGGAGCAATTTTCTCGTATTTGACACAGCGGTTTTTGATACGTCGTCCGTTGTACCAAATTAGCATTATACCAAACAAAGCTCCGGCTATAAGTACCGTTGCATAACCACCATGCATGAATTTAAACGCATTGGCAGTAAAGAAACAAGCTTCTATCGTAATAAAGAATCCCGTGAGTGGTACACTAAACCATAAAGGTTTTTTTTGCTGTTTAAGATACATGAATAACAATACAGTGGTCATCATCATGGTGATAGTTATGGAAAGGCCGTATGCAGCTTCCATATTTGACGACGACTGGAATGCAAGTACCATCACTATACACATCACCAACAAAGCGTGATTTACCCCCGGAATGTACATTTGACCTTTTATCTCGGTAGGGTATTTGATTTGGATATTTGGCCATAAATCTAACGAGATGGCCTCGCTGATAATTGTAAATGAGCCACTAATCAAGGCCTGACTGGCGATAATTGCAGCCAATGTTGCCATAATTACGCCAATGAACGAGAACCATTCGGGCATAATAGTAAAAAAAGGATTTACATCTCTGACAATTGCCGATGAGTGAGTAATAATCCATGCTCCCTGACCCAAATAGTTTAGTATCAATGTGATTTTTACATAAACCCATGATACGCGAATGTTGTGCAAGCCGCAGTGACCTAAGTCGGAATAAAGTGCCTCGGCTCCAGTTGTACAAAGGAAAACAGCGCCTAAAATTACAAATGCATTTGGGACAGCTTTTAGTACCAATATTGCGTATATTGGATTAAACGCTTTTAGAATCATAGGGAAGTGTGTAAGCGCAAAAACACCAAGCACACCAATCATGGTAAACCAAAAAAACATAATTATACCAAACGATTTTCCTAAAAATGCAGTTCCAAGTGGTTGAACTATAAATAGTCCCAAAATAATGGCAATTACCACAGGAATAATAGGCACGGAAGGTAATAGAGTGTTTATTCCTTCAACAGCCGACATTACGGTAATGGCAGGAGTAATGATACCATCGGCTAAAAGGGTGGCTGCACCAATAGCAGCGATGACGTATGTCCAACGGTAATTCTTTCGAATAAGCGCAAAGAGCGATAAAATACCACCTTCGCCGCGGTTATCAGCACGAAGTGTGACGATCACATATTTTACGGTGGTTTGCAAAGTCAATGTCCAAATAATACATGAAATTGCACCAATTATATAATCCGGATTTGATTGTTGTCCAGCAGGTAATCCATTAAGAATAGCCTTCATTACGTACAAAGGAGAAGTTCCAATATCTCCAAATACAATACCGATAGCCATAAATATGCCCATAATACCAAAGGGCACTTTGTAATGTTGTTTCATTCTTTTTTATTTTAAAAACCCGACAATAGTTATGAATAAAAATTAGCTTTGATATAAAAATAAAGAATTAACCAATAGTGTTTTCAATCTGACCGTAAAAATAAGCTAACTGTGATAATTATTCAGTTTGTTTGGATTATTCGTGTCGTAATGATAGTAAATCGTGATTAAATAGGCTTATTTGATACTTTTATTTGGATGTGATAATTGTTGTGTGGATTTGAAATGTTCAAGCTGTTTCCAGTCTCTATATTAGCGTAGTAAAGCAACAAGAGTGGTGTTTTCTGCTGAACAATTTTTTGCTAATCATAAGACCAATTCTTCGAACAGTTTTTCTACTTTCATGTCCAGATTGTCTGCAAAACCCGGATGTGGACGTGAGGTTTGAATGCAGGAACTACGCACTGCTGTGAGCCAACGGAATCGTTCGGGAATATCGAATTGGGCAATGACGCCGGCCTCCTTGTTTCCGTTGCAGATTTTTCCGAACGATTTTAAAGCTTCGTCAAGCAGGTCCATATCCAACTCCGTACAAAAAATTCCGAGTCGGTTGGTATCCAGTTTGTACATCATACGGATGTATTTTGCTCTTTTAGAGAACAAAATAATGCCCACGTTGATAAACTCTTCGCGCTCTACCTTGGGCAAAATACGAATAACGGCGTATTCAAATAAGTGTTTTCCTTGCATTTTGCGCTTCGTTTAAAAAGTTTTCAGAATGTTTTAGTCTCTCGCTAAGGAACTGATAATACACTTCTCTGATCGATTCGGGCGTATCACCATCCTCCGTCCAGTTTGCCCATGTATCGGGAATCATATTTGTTATCTCGCGAATTATTTCATCGGTCAACACCTGCTTGCATTCCGCATCCACTGCTTCCAATTGGTCGGCAAAGGGGAGGAGCACATGATCCTTGATGAGCGAAAACGGCGTCAGAGCCTGTTTCATGTGGTTTGTCCATGAATGATGAAAGTACAACGTTGCTCCATGGTCGATGAGCCATAACTCTTTGTGCCACATTAGCATGTTGGTGTTGCGAACGGTGCGGTCGACGTTCGTCAGGAAAGCATCCATCCACACAATGAGGGATGCTGTTCGTCCATCTACTTTGGTGGTGACGGGATCGTAAGTGAGCGCGCCGGACAGAAAGTGCAAACCGAGATTTAATCCCTGGCTGCCTTGCAGCAAGTCCTGAATTTCTTCGTCGCCTTCGGTTTGCCCGAAAGCTTTGTCGAGTTCTACAAAAACCAGTTCGGGGATGCGCAACTTCAGCAGCTTGGCAACCACGCCGCCAATCAGTTCTGAAATCAACATTTTAGTGCCATGTCCCGATCCGCGGAACTTGACAACATATTTGAAGTCGTCATCAGCTTCAGCCAATGCCGGCAACGAACCTCCTTCGCGCAAAGGAGTGATATAGCGGGTTACATTTACGGTACGTAGGGTCATTATATTTTATATTTTACAGAAAGTGTTTAATGTAAATAATGCCTGGAGAGTAATAAGGTTATTTTATTGCTTTAAATAACTATTGTCCATACACAATATAGTTTTAGTTTATTTCCTTTTATTATTCCTATATAAGCATCTGCCCCTCCTAATCCGGGATGTTCAATTCTAAAATACACTTTATCTTTATCATATATAACTATCAAGAATGTATCACCCGCTGAATATATTTTTGATAAAGCAGAAATAAATGAGCTTCTATTATTCGCAACAAGGCTTTCAGCATTTGCATATTCTTTATTTAAAGAAATCAAATTGCTATTATTCCACGAAAGGTATTTGGCTTCAACTAATACTTTTTTATATTGTTCATATTCATAGCTCTTCTTGAAATTTGAGTTTTCTTTTCTTTCTAATCTTATCAACTTTGAAACTTGCATTGTATCAACATACAAGATCTGAGAAGGATTAACTATTCTAGACAATTTGGATATCCCTTTTGATTCTGCTAGTTTAATCAAATTAGTTACAGACCATGTTCTGTACTGCTCATAAACCAATGGTTTTGCATTCTTTGATTGACCAAAAGAAATGGTTGAAATTGACCAAATAACAAATAGTACAATACTTTTCTTCATGTTAGATTTGAGTTTGAATATATTTCTTATTATACTGTAAGCTTCTTTTTTATATTCACTATCTGATGGTGTTACTGACGGAGGTTTGGGGTCATTACCCCTTAAACAACACCCTAAACGCCTCTTCCACTTTCTTTACCTGTATCAATTCGATATTAAGTTTGCTGATGTTGAGACTTTTCAGGTTGTATTCGGGCATAATCATTTTTTTGAAGCCAAGCTTTTCGGCTTCGAGTATGCGTTGTTCTATGCGGTTGATGGGCCGAATTTCACCCGATAATCCTACTTCACCGGCCACACAAACGTGCTTCTCGATAGCAATGTCCACGTTGGACGATAGGATGGCGGAGATCACTGCCAGATCGATAGCCGGGTCGTTTACTTTGATGCCACCTGCAATATTGAGAAACACATCCTTTTGTGCAATCTTAAATCCGGCACGTTTTTCGAGTACGGCCAACAGCATGTTCAGTCGACGAAGATCAAAGCCGGTGCTGGAGCGTTGTGGTGTACCGTAAGCAGCCGAGCTAACCAATGCCTGCGTTTCTATCAGGAAGGGGCGAACGCCTTCGATAGCCGAAGCGATGGCTACACCGCTTAGTCCTTCGTGGTTTTGCGAAAGCAGCAGTTCAGATGGATTACTTACTTCGCGCAGACCGTTTTGTTGCATCTCAAAAATGCCCAGTTCCGAGGTACTTCCGAAGCGGTTTTTGATAGAACGCAGGATGCGGTACATATAATGTTGGTCGCCTTCGAACTGGAGCACCGTGTCTACGATATGTTCCAACACTTTTGGACCGGCAATACTGCCTTCTTTGTTGATATGACCAATGAGCAACACCGGAATGGAAGTAGTTTTACAAAACTTCAATAAGTGGGCAGCACATTCACGTACTTGTGACACAGAACCCGGTGACGATTCAATCAGCTCGGTAGAAACTGTTTGGATGGAATCAACAATAACTACATCGGGCTGAATGTTTTGAATATGCACAAAGATTTGTTCGAGCGAAGTTTCGCTAACGATGTAGCAATCCGGATTCTCGAACTTTAGGCGTTCGGCGCGGAGTTTCAGCTGTTTTACGCTTTCTTCGCCCGAAATATAAAGGGTGCGCTTACCTTTCATGTTGAGCACTACCTGCAATACCAGCGTGGATTTACCAATGCCCGGTTCGCCACCAATCAGCACCAACGAGCCCGGAACCAATCCACCACCCAGCACACGGTTCAACTCGTTGCAGCTGGTATCGAAGCGGCTCTCTTCCGAGGTTTCCACTTCGGTAATGAGAATTGGTTTTTGTTTGACAAGTTCAATGCCGCCTAAATGAATTTTTGGTGTGGTGTCTTTACTGATAATTTCTTCTACGTACGAGTTCCATTCGCCGCAAGACGGGCATTTGCCTATCCATTTTGGAGAATCGACACCACAATTTTGACAAACATATACTGATTTAGTTTTGGCCATGATATTAATGAGGTAATGTGCTGATTTGATAATGAGCTAATGATAGTGAAATACAAAAATAGCGATTTTATTTTGATATTATGTTCGTGAGTTTTTAGTTTAAAACCGCTGATGGAGTCTTTGACTATTGCCAGAGTTTCATATAAAATCACATGTTTTGTGCCAAAAGTGTGATTTTATACACATAATTGGCACAAAAAGTGTGATGTATGTATTTTATTTTGTTACCCTGACAATCGCGTTAGCGAGATGGATTTACAGCTCTCACATCACGATTCTCAGGTTATAATTCCTCTTTGTCGGTCAGATCAGCCTTACAATCAATCTCACCAGACTGAAAATCACTTTTTCAAGATTAAAAAACAGGAAACAGAAACCGGCAAGCAGGAAACAAACACTGAAATTCAGCAAAATGCCCCTGACAAATAAGCAACATTGACCGATTAGCATTCATCGGAGACTAATTTTAAGGTTCTGAAAACCACAAATCAGGAAATGGACAGTAAAAATCAGCCTCGAGAGACTGGATTTCAGTGTCGCGAGACTAAAAAAAGGGTTTATTCAATAAAAGTTAGCTTCATTTGGGTCATTTTTGCTGTAAATCGGCCTCAAGTGATTCAACGAAGCTCCTAAATCTCTTTTTTGCGCCAGCTTCCTTTGAGCAAATACAGGTAACCCAGTGCCCCAATAAGCGTCCAGTATACAAATTCGGATAACCACACTACTTCTACTGAACTTGGACTCACAATAGCAGTGTAATATACGTAGCTGATATAGAAAAACAGGGTCAGAAACTCGATGACAAAAGCTGTTCGTGTGTTACCGGTACCCGAAACACCATTGAAAACAACAAAACTGAGTGCGAAAACCAGATTGGCAAGCGACACAATTTTTATAACCGGGATACAGGCGCTCATCAGCCCTTTATCGTCGGTATAGATATGTGCAAAAAACTCAGGGAAAAAGAAAGTGCAAATCATCAGCGGTAAAACCAATATAAATGAAATAAATGCCATTCTGTTGATAAACGGGAGTACTTCTTCTTTTCTGTTGGCACCAATAAGGTTGCTAACCAGTGTGTTTACAGTTGTGGCCAATGCCGAAGCCGGAATCATGAGTAGCACATACAAGCTTCGCCCTATATTGGAAATTGCTAGCGGTCGTTCGCCCATGTGTTCGATAAAAATAAAGAACATAAACCAGGTGGAAATGGAGATGAAGTACTGGAACATAATGAAAATGGATAAATCGAGAATCTGCAATACCGTTTTGAGCTCTACCTTTTTAAATTCAAACAAGCCGTACAGTTTTGTATCGGCACGTAAAAACGTATAGATGATGACATAAATAAGAGTAACGATCTCGGCAATTACCGACGAGATACCGGCACCTTCGATGCCCAGGCGAGGAAATCCAAAATGTCCGAAAATGAGAATGTAATCGAAGAGAATATTAGTTATAGCCATTAAAATTGCCGAGGTGGTGAGAATGCGCGTTTGCGTGATTCCGACATAAAAACTCCTGAAAATAGCATTTACAAAGGCAAAAAAGAAACCGTAAATACGCCAGTCGAGGTAGGCAATGGTTGCGTCGTAGACCTGTGGCGAGCTAACTGCGTACTTCATTACAAACGGAACTCCTTTTAGCGAAATTGCAAAAATAAGTACGCTCAATAAGAAATTAAACAATAGTGCGTTATTGAAAATAGGGCCGATTTGCGAATAATTTTTCTCGCCATTTCGCCGTCCGATAAGGATTTGAGCACCCTGACTAAACCCAAAACCAACCATATAAATTGCAAAGTAGAATACGCCGCCAATGGCTGATGCACCCAATTCTACTTCGCCAACACGACCCAGAAATGCAGTGTTAGTGACATTTATGATGTTTTGGGCAATGAGCGTCAAAAAAATGGGATAGGTTACGTTGAAAATGTTTTTGTTGGAAGTCACAATGATAAATTGAAAATTTGGTTACTGGCTTTCTCTGAAAACAAACTGTAATGTGATTTGTTTGGAGGAATACAAAGGTATAGAAATTGTAATGAATTTTGAATAAAAAATCACTTCTATGAAGTCTAAATTCAGTTCAATAACTAATTTTGTTCGATAGCCACTACATCGTGCAACGTTTTAGTGTTTTAAATCATCTTCTTTAATTGTGCAGTCCAAATAGGACATTCCGTTTTTTGGTATTATATTTGCCTTGTGATTAACAAAAAAATAATCCTCCTCACTTATGAAGAAAAGTTTAGCATTTATCGTCTTTACAGCAGTGGTCTTGGCCACTTTTTTATTCGCTCAAAAATCAACCATACCCATTGCTACCCGTTGGCAGAAAGTAAATCAACTGGCTGAAAAACAATTGCCTGAATCGGCTTTGAAAGAAGTGGAAGGCATTCTAGAACAGGCGCAGAAAGAGAAAAATTCACCCGAAGTCATTAAAGCGATGGTGTATAAAATGCGCTTTACTTTGGAGAAAAATCCGGATGAAGCACGCGCTTTGATAAAAGATTTTGAAGCCTTTACCAAAAAAAGTACCGATCTGTCCGAAAAAGCTTTACTGCATTCGATGACAGCTGATTTGTACGCTCAATTCTACCAAAAAGACCAGTGGACGATTAATAACCGCACCGTTGTTACCGGCTTTGTGCCCGATGATATAAAAGAGTGGACAAAGAATATCTATTTCGATAAGATTACGAAACACCTTGCGGCTTCACTCGAAAATGCAACGATTTTGCAACAAACGGATGCGCTGAAATTTGCTGCTTTGCTCGAAAAAGGAGCTGATAGCAAGGAGTTACAACCAACCTTGTTTGACTTTCTGGGAAACCGAAGAATACAGATATTGGAACAGTTATCCCAGGCCACATCAACGAAAAACCCACTGACCAATCCGGAAGTATTTGGGGATGTACCTCAGTTTGTAGCATTGTCATTAGATTCTGTATATGCATCTTCCGTTGAAAATCATGTGGTGGATACCTATCGCCAACTACTTGCTTTCCGCCAAAAAGTCGATAATGCACCGGCACTCCTTTATATTGATTTGCAACGCCTGAAGTACATCAAAGAACATACTGAAGCCGTGAATTCGGATTCACTTTACCTTGCTGCATTGAACCGCCTCGAAAAACAATATGCCGATAATGAAGTGGTGGTTGAAGTATTAGCAGAGAAGGCAAATTATTATTCATCTAATTCAGACGATGATGAAAACAAATCGTTCAAAAAGCTGGCCTATGATATTTGCAGCGATGGTTTGAAACGTTTCCCTAACTATAAAAGGATAGGATTGCTTAGTAACATCCAGAAATCAATTGCTCATAAAACGATTGGAATGAGTTTTAATCATGTGGCTAAGCCAGCCACCACGCTCAAAGTGCGTTTGAATACAACGAATATATCAACACTGAAACTAACTGTTTACAGACTAAATGCAACGGCATTGGAGTATTATAATTATGTTCAGAACAGACGAAATGAGAAGTTGCTTTACACCAAGAAAACTGTCGTTGAAACAAAACAAATCGATATAAAGCCGGATGTAAATTTTGGTGCTGTAACTACAGAAGTTGATTTAAAAACTGGTGATTATGGCATTTATGAAATTTGTGCAGAACCGGTATGGAACGATAATCAATCCGAACGGGTGATTGGCTCACTTACCATTTCCGATTTAGCATTTATAAATCGTACCAATGTGCCGAAGCAAGCCAGCCTCTATGTGCTCGACAGAATGAGTGGCAAGCCCGAGAGTGATGTGAAAGTGTCTGTTTATGAAAATAAATGGACAGGTAATGGGTATTCCATCAACTTTGTTGCAGCAAGCACAACCGACAAGAATGGCTTGTGCCAATACCCATTTAATGAGAATTATTCTAACAGTATTTTAATGTTCGAGAAGGGTAAAGATTGCTATTTTACCAATGCTTCCAATAGCTATTTCAACGAACAAAACAGATCTGATAATAAGACTGCGAGAATAAATATCTTCACCAATCGGTCGTTGTACCGCCCTGGTCAAACGGTTTATTTCAAGGCAATAGTTTATTTCTCAAATAAAACTAAGCAAGAAGTCGCAGCCGGAGTAGAATATGAAGCAACCTTATTTGATGCTAATGGACAAAAAGTGACTGCCAGAAAATACAAGACCAATGAATTCGGATCCATTGCGGGCGAATTAGTCTTGCCTGAAGGTGGGTTAAACGGGACTTATCGTATTCAGTTGGGTACTATTTCTCAATCTATCTGGGTGGAGGAATACAAACGACCAACTTTTGAGGTAACGATTGATAAACCTAAAGCAGAAATTAGTTTCGGTGAAAAGGCAACCGTAAAAGGAACCGTAAAAGCCTATGCCGGATATACCATTGCTGATGCGAAAGTCAAATATCGTGTGGTGCGCAGCACCCATCGCTATTGTTGGTGGTGGAGTACCCTCGACAAAGAAATAGCCAACGGAACCATTACTTCAAAAGCGGATGGAACTTTTGAAGTATCGTTTATTCCGGAGAAAACAAAAAGTGAAATAACACCATTTCGTAATGAGCAGTTTTATACCTACACTATTTATGTGGATGTTACCGACCCGAAAGGTGAAACGCAGCAAGGGCAGCAATACGTTTCAGTTGGCGATAAATCTTTATTTATTTTGGCCGAACTTGCAGAAAAGATAGATAAGAAACAGACGCTAAATATTGACCTGAGTACAGAAACACTCAACGGAGAGAAAGTAAATTCAACGATCAAATACAGTCTGTATCGCTTGGAAGAAAGTGATATTTATGCGGAGAAAATGGATGATAAAACTGTTTTGAAAGAGGCAGAAAAAGTATTGACGGGAAGTTTTGATACCAATAACAAAAAATTAAATTTGGCTGTTGCCAATTTAGCTTCCGGAAGATATAAACTGGTGTTGACTACTCCCGATGCGCATGGTAAGGAAGTGAAACTCGAAAAAACGTTTTTTCTTTACGATACAAATGAAAAACGACCTCCGGTAAAAAGTTACAAGTGGTTTTTAGCCACCAAAACAGAATGTGAGGTTGGAGAAAAAGCTCAAATCCAGTTTGGAACCTCTACTAAAAACTCATCAGTTTTGTATGAAGTGATGCAGGGCAATACGATATTGGAAAGTCGCTGGGTTTCGTTCTCGGACGAGATAAAGACTTTTGAAATTCCGTTTAAAGAAAGCTATGGAGCAGGAGTGACGGTAATATTTACCTTCCTGAAAGATGAACAGTTCTTTAGCAAGCAAGTTCAGATAACCCGCAAAGTAGTCAATAAAAAACTAACGCCTACACTTAGCGTGTTCCGCAATAAGTTGTTGCCGGGCGAAAAGGCTGAATGGACTATTACAGTACCGGAAAGTGCGAAGGATGAAAAATTAGCGGAGGTGTTAGTCGGAATGTACGATGCTTCATTGGACGCTTTGCGTCCACACAGTTGGAATTTTAATCCATCGTACAGAGAATTGGTTTTCTATACTCCGAGGTGGGAAAGCAATGGATTTGAAACAACAAATGACTATGCCTATTTGAATAATCAGTTTGAGAATGTGTCAGAGTTTAGTTTAAACCAATTGAATTGGTTTGGGCTCAATATCTCAGGAAATAGACTTGTACAGATGCTAAGAGGTCGTGTTGCAGGGCTTAGTGTTAAAGATAATGATGGTTTAGGTGTAGATATTGCTGATGCTAAAATGTCAGTTATAGAAAATTCTGTTCTGAAAGAAGTTGCTAAAGTTGACTATGGGACACAGAAAGGAAATTTTATGAAATTTACAGCTCCTGTTATTACCAAGGACGAAGAAGTGACAGAAAGCAACAAACCAGTTCAAATCCGCACCAACTTTAATGAAACAGCTTTCTTCTATCCACAATTGAGAACCGATGCACAAGGCAATGTGAAGTTTACTTTCACGGCTCCCGAGAGTTTGACGCGTTGGAACGTGAAGATGTTAGCTCACACCACTGATTTGTATTTTGGACAAGCAACTGAGCAGGTTGTGACCCAAAAGGATTTGATGGTGCAAATGAACTTGCCCCGTTTTGTACGTCGGTCGGATAAGTTGGTGCTGAGTGCCAATGTCGTTAACCTGACGGATAAATCTCAAACGACTTCTGTTCAGTTTGAAATGATAGATCCTACAACAGAGAAATTAATTAAATTGAAAGATGCAGCTGCTAAAACAATTACCTTGGCTGCCAACGAAACCAAAGCTGTAGAGTGGGAGCTAACCGAGTTTTCACCTTACGAATTGGTAACTTGCAAAGTGGTGGCTCGTGCCGGAAATTTCAGCGATGGCGAACAAAAGTACTTACCTGTGTTGCCTGACAAAGTGCTGGTAACCGAAACTATGCCATTGACTGTTCGTGGTAATCAAACCCGCACGTTCAATTTCGAAAGTTTATTGAAAAACGGTTCGAGTGTAGATACTAAAAACTTGTCAGTGGAATTTTCGTCAAACCCCGCATGGTATGCCGTACAGGCTTTACCAACTATTTCTACTCCCGAAAATGACAATGCGTTGGATTATTTCACAGCTTATTATGCCAATAGTTTAGCGGCATTTATAGCCAATTCTAATCCTAAAATTGCTGCCACATTCGAACGTTGGAGAAAAGCAGGCGGTAGTCGTGAAGCATTGCTTTCGAACATGCAAAAAAATACCGAGTTGAAAAATATGCTGTTGGAAGAAACGCCCTGGGTAATGGCCGCCAAAGATGAAACGGAGCAAAAAAGGCAGATAGCCTTGCTGTTCGACTTGAACATGCAAAAGAACCAGGCGCAACAATATCTTGATAAACTGATTTCATTGCAATTACCTTCGGGAGCTTTCTCGTGGTTTAAAGGTATGGGCGAAAGTCGCTATGTCACACAGGAAATTATACTGAATCTGGCACGGTTAAACAAAATGACAAGTCAGTCAGCAGTCAGCAGTCAGCAGTCAGCAGTTAAATCTGCCTTAAATTATTTAGATTTGGAAATTGCTCGTGACTTTGATAATCTGAAAAAGTACAACAAAAACTATGACAAAGAAATGTCTATCGGCAATATGCAGCTGTTCTATTTGCACATGCGGTCGGAATATCCAGAAATTCCGGTGCATGTATCGGCACAGGCCGCAGTGAGATTCTACACGGCTCAGTCGGAAAAATACTGGACTACTTTCACGCTTTATGGCAAAGCCATGGTGGCTATTGTTGCACAACGGAATGGTAGAATTCAAGTGGCAAACGATATTCTGAAATCGTTGAGAGAAAATGCATTGAAAACCGATGAGTTTGGAATGTATTGGGCAAAAAACACTTCGGGATATTATTGGAATGAAAGACCAATAGCGGTTCATGCAGCTATTATTGAAGCCTTTGCCGAAGTGGAAAAGAACAAGACCGAAGTTGATGAAATGAAAATATGGTTGCTGAAACAAAAACAATCCCAGCGTTGGGATTCGCCAATGGCCACGGTTAATGCTATTTATGCATTGCTACATGAGGGAAGTGATTGGTTGGCCAACGAAGGGTCTGTTCAGATAAAAGTTGGAAGCACCTTGCTTCAACCTGCAAGTACCGAAGCGGGAACCGGCTATTTCAAAGAAACAATTCCAGTGGCTAGTGTTCGTCCGGAAATGGGAAAAGTGACGGTGACGAAATCGGATAAGAATATCGGTTGGGGAGCCATGTACTGGCAGTATTATCAGGATTTGGATAAAGTTTCTGGACAAGGCAGTGCTTTGAAAATTACAAAGAAACTGTTTGTTGAGAAAGTGACTTCAACCGGAAAAACCATGCTGCCTATTGAACAAGCAAAATTGGTGAAAGGCGATAAAGTTATTACCCGATTGGTTATTACCACTGACAGGAACCTGGAATTTGTAGCATTGAAAGATTTACGTGCTTCGTGTTTTGAACCGGTCAATCAACTTTCGGGTTGTGAATGGAAAGAAGGTGTTTGCTATTACCAAACCACCAAAGATGCTTCCACACAATTTTTCTTCTCCTTTTTGCCAAAAGGAACCTATGTGTTTGAATACGAACTTTGGGCAAATGCTGCGGGAGAATACACAAGTGGCATTGCGTCAGTTCAGTGTCAGTATGCACCGGAATTTGTAAGCCATACCGGTGGTGAAAGAATAAAGATTCAGTAAATGTGTAGAGGCGCACGGATGTGCGGCTCTGTTTTTTTAACAGAATACAATATAAAGATAGAGCCGCACATCCGTGCGGCTCTACAACTATTCTTCCTTGTAAATGGCCTGCATTACCAGTCCTGCAATGGTCATGCCGAACATGGCAGGCATATACGAACTTGTGCCGTTTACTTGTGCCTTCATGCTGCACCATTCATGATTTACCAAATCGGGATCACCGGGACCGCTCTGAGCTTTTGGACACAAACATTTTTCTGTTCCGCACGAAGCATTCTCACCTAGATTTTCGAGAAATTCATCGCTGTAGACGCACATGAATTTTTTGCTAGGAACCCCCAGTTTCTTTAGTCTTTTGCGTAATGCGGAGCCTAGCGGACAGCCCATTACTTTCCAAAATTCAGCGACTTTAATACGCGTTGGGTCAATCTTTAATGCAGCTCCCATCGATGAAAAGAAGGTGGCATTTGTTTTGGTTGCAGTTTGAATCAAATGCACTTTGTTTGCCAGACTGTCAATACCATCAATGATAAAATCGTACCCATCAAGTTCAAATGACTCGGATGTTTCCGGACTGTATATTTTTTGCAAAGCGGTGATTTCAGCTTTCGGATTGATTTCCAGCAAGCGTTCTTTCAGCACTTCAGTTTTTACTTTGCCCACTGTCTTGGTCGTTGCCATTAGTTGACGGTTGATATTAGTCACGCACACCCTGTCGGAATCGACAATCGTAAGATGTTTTATTCCGCTACGTACCAAACTTTCTGCACACCAACTTCCTACACCTCCAATACCAAAAATTACAACTCGTTTTTCGCTTAAACGCTCCATTTTAGTTTTGCCAATTAGCAATTCGGTGCGTTGAAAGATAGCTTTCTCTATTCCCATTAATTTAATTCGAGATATTTAATTTACAATTCATCAATACGAATTGTTAGTTATGATGTTGGATTTTTCCAAATCGGGTGCAAAGATATACAATGCGATGCATCTCACAAAATAAAGTGTACATGTGCATGTAATAATGTATACTTAAAAATCTAATCCGAAGCAAAAAACTCATCAATATGCAGAAACAACCTCAGTTGAATTTCTTAGAAGAGATTCAACTGAGGTTGTTTCAGATTAATTGCAATTTAATATCTTTTGGGTGAATTCCCCGTCGCTTGCGACGAATCTCATTTTTACATGGAAAAGGGAATAGTTAATGCCCTGTCCGCTTGCGGCGTGGGCTGTTTATTTATTTTTTATTAGCATTCTGCTAAATTAGGAAACATTGAGAAAAATTATTTCGGAGCAGTGCGGTACAGATAAATGCCAATCAATGCAAAAACTATGTTTGGCATCCAAACAGCTGCAAATGCTGACATAACGCCATTTACTGCAAATGTGGTGGACATGGTGATGAATAAAATGTAGAAGGCGCTTAATGCCAGTCCAATTCCAAGGTGTAAACCGATTCCACCACGTACTTTACGAGAAGAAAGCGAAACGCCAATCAGCGTCATAATGAATGCCGCAAGTGGCATCGAAAAACGTTTGTAGTACTCATCTTCAAATGCCTGTGCGTTTCCAATACCTCTTTCTTTTTGCTTCACCAGGTATTTTCGTAGTTCGAGAACGTTCATCTGTGTGGCTTCTTTCGACGTGATAAAAAACTCCTTTGGTTGCACATTTATCGTAGTATCTTTGGTTGTTCCCTTGGTAATACTTTCACGCATGCCGCGGAAATCGCGTTGAAGATAGTCGTTCATTTTCCAGCTATGAGCCGAATCCCAGGTAATGGATTGTGCGGTAAGACGTGATACCAACGTTTTGCCTTTGAACTTTTCGAGCGAAAAACGGTAGCCTGTATTGTTTGCTATTTCAAAGCGTTCGATGTACATTATCACACCTTTTTCAACCTCCATTTGCAGATTAGAGGCGTTCTCGGTCTTGAACTTATGAATGTATCTGTCTTCAAAAATCAGCATTTTTACTTGTGCCGGTGGAATAATAAAACCACCCAGTCCAAATGAAATAAGTGCTATAAGTGATGCCGAAAGGAAGTAAGGAAACATTAATCTTTTAAAGCTTACACCGCTCGACAGGATGGCTATAATTTCGGTATTAGTAGCCATTTTTGATGTGAAAAAAATAACGGCAATGAATGTGAACAGCGGGCTGAACATATTCATGTAATACGGAATGAAGTTGAGATAGTAATCAAATACGATTGCTTTTAAAGGCGCATCGTGGTCATAAAAATTGTCGAGCTTTTCACTCAAGTCGAATACCACCGAAATACTCAGGATGAGGATTAATGAGAAGAAGTACGTTCCCAAAAATTTCGCCATTATGTAGGTGTCAATTCGCTTTAAGCCGAATTTGCGATAATCGATTTTCATGTGCTTCAATCGTCAATTATTTATAATCTTCGTCCAACCTGTTCAACCATCACTTTTTTCCAGGCGCTAAAATCGCCCATCTGTATATGTTTACGTGCTTCGCCCACCAACCATAAATAAAAAGCTAAGTTATGAATTGATGCAATTTGCATAGCCAATAACTCTTTGCTCATAAAAAGGTGTCGTAAATAGGCTTTTGAATAAAAGCTGTCAACGTACGAAGTCCCAAATTCGTCGAGTGGTGAGAAATCATTTTTCCAACGCTCGTTTTTCATATTCATGATTCCCTGCGAAGTGAATAGCATTCCGTTACGTCCGTTGCGGGTTGGCATCACGCAGTCGAACATGTCTACTCCACGTTCAATAGCTTCTAAAATATTTTGGGGTGTACCCACGCCCATCAAATAACGGGGCTTTTCTTTAGGAAGTATCTCATTTACCACCTCTATCATTTCGTACATTTTCTCGGTCGGTTCACCCACTGCCAAGCCACCAATGGCGTTACCGTCGCGCTCTTGCGAAGCAATGAATTCTGCCGACTGTCGACGTAAATCTGGATATATGCAACCTTGAACAATAGGGAAGTAGGTTTGCGAATAACCGTATTTTGGTTCTGTTTGGTCGAAGTATTTCAGTCCGCGATCCAACCAGCGATGGGTCATCTCCATCGATTTTTTTGCGTAATTATAATCGGCTGTTCCCGGTGTACACTCGTCGAATGCCATAATAATGTCAGCTCCGATAATACGCTGAATGTCTACTACATTTTCGGGAGTAAAAAGATGCTTACTTCCATCAATGTGCGAACGAAAAGTAGCACCTTCCTCTTTCAGTTTTCTATTTTCTGATAATGAGAATACTTGAAAACCACCACTATCGGTAAGAATTGGTCCGTCCCAACCGTTGAATTTATGTAATCCGCCGGCACGCTCCAGCGTATCGATGCCCGGTCTGAGGTAAAGATGGTAGGTATTGCCAAGAATGATTTGAGCTTTTATGTCTTCTTTAAGTTCACGTTGATGAACGGCTTTTACCGAAGCCACTGTACCTACCGGCATAAATATGGGGGTTTCAATAACACCGTGGTCGGTAGTTATTTTGCCTGCTCTGGCATTTGATGTCGGATCGGTATGCTGAATTTCGAAGGTCATTCTTTTCTTGGATTGCGAGTTGTAACTGTTTAAAGTTATGTGATATTGGTTGTTGAAAATGAAAACTATTACCTATTAAAATTAGATATTATGGATAAAATTTTCAAGAATTTTTTGTCCTACTTCTCCCGATTTTTCAGGGTGAAATTGTACAGCATAAAAGTTGTTTTTATGTACTGCAGAACTGTATTTCTGTACATAATCAGTTTTTGCAATTGCATCTTCGCAATTCTCAACATAGTAACTATGAACAAAATACATATAAGCGTTTTCATTGATACCAGCGAAAAGTGGCGATTTTAAATCTACAATATTGTTCCAGCCAATTTGTGGTATTTTGAGTCCTTTTTGAGGGAAGAGCTTTACTTTTTCATTAAAAATGCCAAGACAGGGCGTGTCATTTTCTTCGGAATGAGAGCACATAAGCTGCATCCCTAAGCAAATTCCCAAAACGGGTTGCGTCAGCGATACGATTAATTTATCCAACCCTTTTTCCTGCAAATACTTCATGGCCGACGATGCTTCGCCAACCCCCGGGAAAATCACTTTGTCGGCTGACCGAATTTCGTCGTAATCATCCGTAACAATCGCATTCACACCAATCCGCTCCAACGCAAAAAGCACCGAACGAATATTACCGGCATTGTATTTTATGATTACTACTTTCATGTTTCTTTTTGTTGCAATATGATAGTCAGGTCTACAATAACTGCTGTGCTTAGCTCTATCAGATTATTTTGTTTGTTGCGGTGTCTGGAAAAACAATAGCAGGTTTAAATACCTTTGCTTCTTCCATTTCCATCATGGCGAAAGCCATAATAATAACGATGTCACCCGGTTGAAATTTACGAGCCGCTGCACCATTCAGGCAGATAACACCGGAACCACGTTCGCCGGGGATGACGTAGGTCTCAATTCGTTCGCCATTATTATTGTTTACAATGCTTACTTTTTCATTTGCAATAATATTGGCGGCATCCATTAAATCAGTATCGATGGTAATGCTTCCTATATAATTCAGATTAGCTTCAGTTACTGAAACTCTGTGAATTTTTGATTTTACAACGTGAACTAACATGCTATTTTTAGTTTTCAGTGAAAATTATTAGTAACCAGATATTTATGTCCGATTTACTAATTATAAATTGTATCTTATATTATCAATTAATCTTACTTCTCCGCAAAATACAGCAACACATCCCACAGCCTCTTTTGACCAGACGTCAATGGTTTGAAGTGTATGTGCATCTGCTATGTCAAAGTATTCTACTTCAAGTCCTTCAGTGCTGTTTATCTTGCCAATAACCCATTCCGAAAGTTCTTTAGGAGCTAATTGGGCTGTAAAGTTACGACTTTCAAACAAGACTTTCGATATTTCAATCGCATTTTTGCGTTGTTCGGGTGTTAGTCGTTGGTTTCTACTGCTTAATGCAAGTCCTGATGGTTCGCGCACTATTGGGCAATCGACGATTTCCACGTTCATTTTATACAGTTTTACCATTCGATGAATAATGGCAAGTTGTTGAAAATCTTTTTCTCCAAAATAAGCTTTGGTTGGTTGTACCAGTTGAAAAAGCTTGCTGACAATTTGTACTACTCCGTTAAAATGACCGGGACGAAAGCGACCTTCCATAACAGTGTCGAGCCCGCCAAAGTCGAATTCAAATCGGTTGTTAAGTTCACCAGCATTGTAAATATCTTCAGTACTTGGTGCGAAAATAAAATTGCAACCAACGCTCTCAAGCATCTCTGCATCAGCCTTCAAATCTCTGGGGTATTTTTCCAGATCGGCTGCATTATTAAACTGTGTAGGATTCACAAAAATGCTAACTATACTTATCTCGTTTTCAGATACTGCACGACTTACAAGGGTTTTATGCCCATCGTGTAGTGCCCCCATTGTGGGTACAAATCCTAAGGTTTTTCCACTTAGTTTAATCGCTTCAATTTCGGTCTGAAGTTCTTGTTTTGAACGTAATATTTTCATTTTCTGAAGTGTTTTGCTAATACAATTTATATACTTTTTATTTGTCAAAAAACGCCTGCAAAAGTACTAAAACTTATTTGTATATTCATTCAATAACGCTACATTAACCACAAACAAGTATTTCTCTTTCTTAGTTCAATATTACCTGTACTTCTTGAAATTTGGAATAATTCTTTAAGATTATTCAGATTTAATTAAAATTCATCCATGGTTAAACTTCTATAAATAGGTGAGAACTATAAATGAACTCCAAATTTGCGTGTAGGCTGTATTCTTCTGATTTACTGTGTTGTATACGTAAATGTATTGTTATTTTTTTTTGTATAAGATAATTATCTTATAAGTCTACTTAACATTAAGCCGTTTACGTCTTGTTTATATCCGATTTTTTTTATATATCTTTGCATACCGAAAATTTTCTTATAAGCATCGGATAATTAAAGCATGAAAAAAGTTACAAAAGTTTTGTATATTTCGCAAGAAATTTTTCCTTATTTACCGGAGTCTGAATTAGCAAACATGGGGAGGTATTTACCTCAAGCAGTACAAGATCGAGGTCGAGAAACTCGAACATTCATGCCCAAATTTGGAGCCGTAAACGAACGTCGTAATCAACTTCATGAAGTAATCAGATTATCGGGTATGAATTTGATAATTGACGACACCGATCACCCTCTTATTATTAAAGTAGCTTCTATTCAGGCTGCACGCATGCAAGTGTATTTTATTGATAATGATGATTATTTTCACCGCAAAAATACCATTGCTGACGAAAAAGGAGAGGAGTACGATGATAATGATGAACGTACTATTTTCTTTGTCAGAGGAGTAATGGAAACTGTAAAAAAACTTCGTTGGACACCTGATGTTATTCATTGTCAGGGCTGGATGACTGCTTTAGCACCTTTATATATTAAAAAAGCATTCAACGACGATCCGTTTTTTAAACATTCAAAAGTTGTGTATTCTATTTTTAAAGACGATTTTAAAAAACCGTTTAGAAATTTATTCGCAGAACGCTTGTTGTTAGAAGGGATTGAAAATAAACATGTTGTACAAGTAAAAGATAAAGTTATTGATTACGTAGCCCTTTCAAAACTTGCAATAGATTATTCTGACGGTGTGATTCAATCAAGTCCGGAAGTAAATGCAGACGTTCTTAAATATGTAGACGAGAAGAAGATTAAATTCTTGCCTTTTCAGTCGGAAGAGGATTATGCTGATGCTTATGTAAATTTTTATGATAGTCTTCTGTAATTCTCATATCTAATTAACCCATTAGTCACTTTTTTCAATATCTCACATGAAATACAATTCATTTATTCTGTTTTTTGTTCTGTCATTTCTGACTGTTTCGTGTACCGATAACTTGGTAGATGTTGGTGTCGGAATTCAACCAGCGTCCGATGGAATCACAGTTGGAGCCGATACTTTCCATGTTGTTACTGCGAATGTTTCTATAGACTCAATGACAGTAAAACCTGATTCATTTTTACTTGGTTCGCTTTATAACGAAAAATACGGTTCCACTCAGGCTGATATTTTAGCGCAACTGGAGGGTCCTATTGGTTTTAAGTATCCTGCCGGGGCAGTTTTTGATTCTACATTGTTGATGTTGAGGTGCAAAAGTTCGTATGGTGATAAAAATGCTCCTTTGGATGTAAATGTTTATATGATGAACAAGACTTTTAATTTTTCTTCTAATTATTCAACCGCCCTTAATCCGGCAGATTACGTAGACTTTTCTAATGTGCCACTTGGCCATAATGTAGTGACTGCTAGATATTCAAGTGGCTCCGTGGATTCAACGATAAAGGTGATTAAATTGTCGAATTCTTTTACACAAAAGCTTTGTGATCAAACAACGTATACTAGCGAATCTGTATTCTATAAGTCTGTTGGAGGTGTATATCTTAAGGTTAATTTTGGGATGTCTGCACTTTTGAATATAAGCCAGCTTGACTTGCAAGCATTTTATCATTATCCGGTTGTGAGAAATGGAAAAGATACAATAGCGAGTGCCGTGCTTACTTTTCCTGCAAATGTAACTGTTCGTCAGGTGAATCGAATTTTACATCCAGATAAAGCTGCGGTAATTGCGAAATTGCAACTTAAAGATAGCGTGAATTACGTTTCAGCTCCGGCAAACATACAAACGCAGATTATTTTACCTTTGGCAAGAATGAAACAGCAAATGGATGCTAAGATGTTGAACAAAAAGCTACTTTTGAATTCTGCGTTGATAAATGTAGAAGTGTTTGAGGCTGATTCTTCTACTTATCCTTTACCGGTTGTTTCACATATGTTACTTATAAAAGAATCTGAAATTGATGATTTCTTTAAAAATGACAAAATACCTACAGGGTCAAATGCTGTTTTAGCAACTTATACAACCTCAACTTCAACAACGAATTCAATTACAACTACTTCGCATTATTATTCGTTCAATATAGCTAAACTATTGGCAACAGAAATTAAAACAGCAGAAGCAAATAAAACTCTTTTGATAGATGATTTTAAAAATTTCAAAATGAGATTGGTGCCAGTGAATGTAACATACAATTCAACAGGAACAACGCTTACTGCTGTGAAACAACAAAGCACGATGGGCGCAATAACCATTTGTGGAGGAAAGAAAAAGACATCGCCAATGA
>Ga0209124_10000187_pt1 | contig 44439 bp, 42 predicted proteins | sample BarGraIncu01122A_FD_184502 | JGI IMG/M metagenome (GOLD analysis project Ga0209124, IMG submission 184502) | Arctic peat soil microbial communities from Barrow, Alaska - Barrow Graham LP Incubations 011-22A (SPAdes) (version 2) | ecosystem: Environmental > Terrestrial > Soil > Wetlands > Peat...
AATAAGTAAGAACCACCTTGGCAAATACCGGCATTAGTGGTAGAACTTGTCGGAACATTTACCGTCAAATTCAAGGTAGCGATGCTATCGCAACCCTGAACGTTGGTCAATGTTTTGCTGTACGTTCCAGCGACATTGTAAGTTGTGCCATTGAATAAGTAAGAACCACCTTGGCAAATACTGACGTTGGTTGTTGAAGCAGTCGGAAAATTTACCGTCAAATTCAAGGTAGCAATACTATCGCAACCCTGAGCATTGGTCAATGTTTTGGTGTAGGTTCCAGTAGTGTTATAATTTGTGCCATTAAATAAGTAAGAACCGCCCTGACAGATACTAGCATTGGTGGTAGAACTTGTTGCAACATTGACCTTCAAATTCAAGGTAGCGATGCTATCGCAACCGGCAGCGTTGATTAGAGTTTTTGAATACGTTCCGGCTACATTGTAAGTTGTGCCATTGAAAGTATAAGAACTTCCCTGACAGATACTAGCGTTGGTGGTGGAACTTGTTGCAACATTCACCGTCAGATTTAAAGTGGCAATACTATCACATCCCGCAGCATTGGCCAATGTTTTGCTGTAAGTTCCGGCTGCTTTGTAAGTTGAACCATTAAAAGTATAAGAACCGCCCTGACAAATACTTGCGTTAGTAGTAGAACTTGTTGGAGTATTCACTATCAAATTTAAGGTAGCGATACTATCGCAACCGAGAACGCTTGCTAAATGCTTTGTATATGTTCCTGAAGCGTTATAAGCACCTCCATTCCAGTTATATGGTAAATTATTGGTACAGGTAGAAATATTCGTTGTTGAAATCAATGACCCTACTGTAACCGTCACTTTATTGGTAGCTGTACATAATTCTACAAACTTGATATCATCTAATGCAAAGTCATTTCCATTAGCGATAGTATTTTGATTAACAATACTTATCGTACCATTAGTCATAGCACCGGAATACCATATCGCGTAAAACTTTTGCCAGGCACAGGTTATACCAGACGAAGAAAAAGGATTGCCAATTACACTTCCATTAATACTAAATTGTAAAATAGGTGGATTGTCTTTATGAACGGGAGTTAAGTATGCATAAAATGCATACCAAGTATTAGGTTTAACTGTAATATCCTGTCCCCAAACTTTTGAGTTTGCTATGGTATTACCATTTACAATCATCATATTTCCTGAACCGGAGGTATGATCTACACAAGTAGAAAAATTGGGATGATAAGCTTGTGGATTAGTACCAACAACGTAATAACCTTCTGGCTGTAAACAAGTAGAATTCAGAGACTTTGGATAAGTATAGTTGGACGTGAAACCCGATTTTCCCGCAGAAAAATCACCATTTACTATTAAATTCGCACTACTTTCATTAAAGCCAGTTACGAAGTAGTTAGTTGTAACGGGCACATTTACAGTTGGGTTAGCACTTGTCGAATCACTTAAGCCGGCGGAAGGTGTCCATGAGTAAAACTGAGCTCCTGAAACATTTAACTGAGCATTAGTATTTGGACAGACCCTTATGTTATTTGTAATTATGGGACAGACAGGCTGTCCAAGAATTGAGTTGGATATTAGGAATAAAAATAATATGTATTTAATTGATTTCATAACTTCATCATTCCTTGTCTGTAGATCTGTAAGTATTTGAAAAACAGTCAACACAATAATTGAAATTTAAAGGAAAATATTTTAAGAATCAGTATTAAATAACTTCAAATTTGTAATTGTTCTCACTGAATAATTTCGTATCAAATATATATATTATATTCAATTATCTGATATACAGTCATTTGTAGCATATATTATAATAATAAATATATTTTATACTACAGAAATCATTTTAGAAAAATGCTTTCTGTAACTTTTGGGCTTAAAAAAAATACTAATTATCGATGTTATTATAAAAACAGGTTCACTCTACACTTAATTTGTCGAACATTTATCCAATTAAGAAATTTATTTCGATGTCATTGTAGTGTAAAAGGTAAATAAATGCCCCCTGTTGCTACAAAACACAAATTATATTTATAATACTACTGCATTTATAAATTCGTGTTAAGTAAATATGTTTTAATTTATCGCAAAGTATTTAATATTTGTTCACTATAATTGATACATATTTAATATATATTAATTATTTGCGCTTAATGACAAGAATAAAGTAGATTTATGTTTCTATCTACATCAGTATGGGTATTTGTAGAAAATTGCACAAATAAAAACCCCGTCCGGCAAAATAGCCAAACGGGGTTTCACTTATAATAAGTTTACTTACAACATCTTATTCAATTTATTCAATATTTATACTCGATGCACCACCATCCGATTGCTTTATGGTTTTTGGGCTGCCCTGACAATCAATGTCGCTCGCACCATAAGCTTTGGCGTCGATGCTCTCTGTAGCAAAAACTTTAGTATCGCTGGCTCCGGCTGCATAAACTTCTACATTTTTAGCTTTTAATTCAGTTGCTTTGATTTCGCTTGCTCCCACCGCGCTTAATTTAAACTTATCACACGATCCTTCCAGTTGAGCTTCCGAAGCTCCCTTTGCATCAACGGTAAACAAGCCGGCAACAGCAACGTTCATATCCACCTCGCAGGCACCCAGCAATTCAAGCGAAAGTTCAGGTACAGTTAATAATGAATCGGTCTTAATTTTACAGGCACCCTTTGCAATTATATTTTTGATGCCGGGAGTAGAAATTACAACTTTTATGTTTCTGTCAATAAAAATATTGTCGGTATATATTTTTAAAACACCATTTTCAACCTTGGTAATCACCCTTGGAAGAATGTCTTCCTGACTTGAAACAGTGACTTGTTGTGTTGAATCTTGTTTTAATGTCAACTCAATATTTCCGGAAATTTCAATCGCTGTAAAAGCCTCACAGCTCCGAACTTCATCTTTTAAGTTCGAATTATCATCGCGACTCCAATTAATATGAAAAGGATCACCGTTGTGATGTAAACGAATGAATGTACTCGCACCCACACTATAAAACATAAACAAGCCTGCTATCCAAAGAATTAAAACTACTAGCGATGCTGTTTTCGAACCGTTATATTTGCCAGAAGCAGCTCTGACTCCCCAATAAATAAGCATAAATATTGGGCAGCCGATAACCAGAATCAGAGAAATAAAAATCATAATAGCATTATCCGGATTAATTGTTCCCCAATTGGAAAATATTCCCGGCGCGAAACTATTGAAAAATGTTGGTTCGAAAATCAGAAAGAACAATAGGAAAATTAAAGCAGCTACTACAACAACTCCTACAATTCCCAAAATAGCACCAATAAATCCCAAAACTACTTTTACAAATAACCGGAGGATAGTAAATATTTTATCGCCAACGGTACTGGCAGTTTGTTTGAACTTATCGCTCTCTACATAATTTTTCGCATTGTTCAACTCCGTTTTTATGCTATCAATATTTACATCTTCGCCCTGCATTTCAAGACGTTGCGATGCAGTTACAGCTACTGGAGCCACAAACCACATAATGATATAAATAGGGATAAATGTACCTGAAGAAACAATGACTAAAAAGGCTAATATCACCCGCACTATGGTGACATCCAATCCAAAATAAGCGGCTAAACCACCTCCTACTCCACCCAGAATAGCATTTTCAGGATCGCGATAAAAGCGTCGGGACTGCTGTTTTTTTTCCGATTTTGGAGCCTTTGGTGTCTTATCTTCTTCTTCATCTTCGCCGGTATACTGACTTGGCTTGCCCATTATCTCGATAATTTCCTGAACATCGAGCAAGTTGACTACGTTTTTACTCTTTTGAAGTTTTTCGGTAAACAACTCGGCGATACGTGCTTCTATATCATTCATTATTTCAGCCTTCTCTTCGTCAGCCTCAAAATGATCGGCAATTTCGTGAAGATAGGTTTGGAGCATTTCATACGCATCGTCATCAATATGAAAAACGATGTTATTCAAATTTACTGTTAATGTCTTTTTCATAAACGTTAGTATCTATGCGCCTGCAATTTTCACTACAGACAGGTTTCTAATCCTCTTTAATCTTCTTCACTACATTATTGATCTCGTCCCATGCCATCTCCAGTTCGTCCAAAAATGCTTGTCCCTTAGATGTCATTTCGTAGTATTTACGTGGTGGCCCCTGGGTAGATTCTTCCCAACGATAATCTAGCAATTCACCATTTTTCAGTCTGGTAAGCAAAGGATAAAGTGTACCCTCCACTACTATCAATTTCGCATCTTTTAATTCGGCAATAATATCCGAAGTATAAGCAGGCTTTTTTCTCAGAATAAGTAGAATGCAATATTCCAAGTAACCTTTTCGCATTTGCGATTTAATGTTATCTGCATTCATAAGTTTTTCAGTTTATATGTTTCTGGCTTCGGGTAATATGTTTAGGAGAATAAACACATCGACAATGAAGCGGCAACACTTGTTTAAATACTATAAATCAAAATCAAGAAATTATCTATAAAAATGACCATATCCTAACTTCAATTAATTCTAAGGCTTCATTAGCCTATTTCAGCCATTCCAAAATTTTAATACGGAAAACATACTCATATTTGGCCTGAGTTTGTTCCGAAAGAACTTGAGTCAGATTGCTTTTGGCCTGATAAAGTTCGTAAACTGTAGCGCGACCATTTTCATATTTCTGATTAGAAAAACGATAGGCTTCACGACTTGCAACTTCCGACTTTACAGCAGCATCCCAGCGAGCTTTTGCAGCCAAAGCATTTTGATAGGCCTGTTGAATCGATTTTCGCAATTCAAGTTTTGTATTTTCAACATCCAATCTACTGCTTTGAGTTTTAATCTCAGCACTACGAACACCATTCTTTACCTCAAACCTATTAAAAATAGGAATCGATAAATTCAGACCTACACTTGTACTAAGGTTATTCGACATCTGTTTGCCAAAAGCATCGTTAGGCACGCCAGTCATGTTGTAATAACGACTTCCGGTTTGAGCACCTACAGTTAACGTTGGGTAATAGTATGATTTTGCTATCTGAATGTTTTTTTCGCTGCTTTGCAAACGAAACTCAGCACTCTTAATTTCAGGACGATGTATTAATGCTCCATCATACACTGTCTGCGGATTTAGCAATTGTAATTCAGAGTTTAATAAATCTTTAGGTACCACCACGTCGAAAGTTTCAAAATCTTGTATCTCCAATATTTGAGATAAATCTAACAATGAATAATTCAAAGCTTGCTCCGCCTTTACTCTGTTCATTTCTTCTTTCGATTCCTGAGCAATAAGTTCATAAATTTCACCCTCAGCCATTTTTCCGGCACTTACCAACACTTTACGTTGTTCTACTTTAGTCATGGTAAGATCATGTTGGTCTTTAGCTATTTGCAACAACTCTTTATTGAGTAACACTTGCAAAAAAGCAGTAGAGACGCTCATTACAAGATCACTTTGCATTTTTTTTAAATCCGCCTCCGAAGCATTTAACTCTGCTTTTCGGGCATCAATGTTATACTTCATTTTCAATCCGTCGAATAACGTTAGGTTAGTGGATATTCCGAATGAAGTTTGCGAAGAGTTTGTATTTCTGTATACATTATCAACAGCCAATGAACGACCAAAATTGTAATACTGACCGGCTGAAGCATTCAGATTGGGCAATAAGTCCTGCTTTGATTGTTGATAATTTATCTCGCTTGTTTTGCGCGATAGCACTTTTTGCTTTACATTGCGGTTATTCACCAACGCTGTATCGATGCATTGCTGAAGCGTCCAGGTTTGTTGAGCAGAAGCCAAAAGGCTAAAAGAAAGCGCACCAAATAGTATAATTATTTTTGTAGTTTTCATTTGTAATTTACTTGATTGATTAAACACCATAGATTTATGAATAGAGTCAATTCATCATTTTCAAATTGATTCTTTCTCAAATCTATTTATTTTCTTCTTTCTTTGGTTCTTCTTTTTTCTTTTCTAAAATTTCGGCAGCACGAATTTTATCTTTCGCTTTCAACCCACTCTTAACCTCGATTTTTATACCATCCGACAAACCAATTTTTACTTGTTTTTTTACAAAAGTCTGTGGCTCTTTTTTAGTCATAACATATACAAAAGCGGTATCTCCTCCAAACTCTACGCAACTTTCGGGAACGGTAAGTACATTTTCCGATTTTGAAAACACAATTTCGGCGTTAGCACTGTATCCTGCACGAATAAATACATTCGTCGGTACTTTTACAGCAGCCTTCATTTCGAACATGATGGCACCGTTTTCTTCTTTTCCTTTTGGTGATACATATTCCAGTTTGGCTGTTAGTTTTTGATCTTGCAACGCACCAATGGTAATATTCATGGGCATGCCTACTTTTATTTTACCAACTTCAGTTTCGTCCAGTTTACCTACAAAAAGCATATCGCTCATATTGGCCACAGTGGCAATGGTAGTTCCATCATTAAAATTATTCGATTGTATTACCGAGTTACCAACTTTGATAGGAATATCCAAAATTGTTCCTGTAACGGTAGAGCGAACCAATGTATTACTAAAGGTTTTTGTTTTTGCAGAGATACCATCACGTGTCAGACTCAAATTATCTTTTGCTGAACTAAATTCTTCTTTTTCGTTGTTGTATTGCAACTGCGTCTTTTCAAATTCCTCTCTCGAAATTACTTTATCAGCGTATAACTTAGTATCACGCTCGTAATTTTTCTTGGTTTGTTCGAAAGCAATTTCTGCACGACTAACGCGCGACTCTGCACTGTTAAGGCTCATCATATCAGGAATTACCTTGATTTTTGCAATCACATCTCCGGCATTTACGTGATCACCGGCTTCTTTATACACTTCGGAGATAATGCCCGACATTTGTGGTTTAATCAAAATCTCGTTTCGTGGATCCACCTTTCCGGTAGCTACAGTTCGTTTTTCGATCGTTCCGAATTTTACTTCTTCAATTTGATACTTTTTGACAACAGGACGGGATTTTTGCCATAAGAACCAAAATGTCCAAAGCACGGCAGCAACAACAATAACCAAAAGCGCAATTTTAAAAATCTTTTTCATAATGTACATTAGTTACGAGTTACATGTTACGGGTTTTCAGAAAACGAATGAACCGGTAAACAAGCAAACTGAGTTTATTATTAATTTTTATTTTTTATATTTAGTAATACGATAAATGAACCTACTTGAATTAAAATTATCGGAATCAATGTTGAAATCGAATTCACAGCCGATTCAAAGATATTGTGAGATTTTCCCAAATCATAGCAGAATGTAACTGCCAAAAGAATATATAGGAATAGCGAAAGTAGAATTGCTATTTTTGCTTCCCTTGTTTTAAAAACCTTTTCCATATTGATACATTTATTAATTAACGTCTATTCTTCTCTAATCGCTTCTATTGGTTTGATATTCATGGCTCTGTTGGCGGGAATAAATCCAGCTAGAGTTCCGATAATCAACAGGATAAAGAATGCAGCAATGGCAACACTGAAACTGATTTGAGGATCCTTGAAAAACTGATCGCCATGACTTAATGCCATACCTACCAACGAAAGCAAGCCCACTCCTACCATTAATCCGGCTATTCCGGCAATCAATGTCAATATGATACTCTCGCTCAAAATCTGAGCAATAATATCACGCGGAGTTGCACCCAGTGCACGACGGATACCGATTTCTCTGGTCCGTTCACGAACAGTTACCAACATAATATTACTTACACCGATGGCTCCTGCAAATAAAGTTCCCAAACCGACAACCCATATTAAAACTGCAATACCAATACCCAAATACAGGAACATATTAAACTGATCCTCAATATTAAAACCACCAATTGCCTTTTTATCATTTGGCGCGATATTGTGTTTAGCTTTAAGTACTTCATGTATTTTATCTTCAATTACTTTTACTTTAATACCCGGCTTAGCAGTAACTGCCATAAAATGAACCTTATTACCTTGATTAAATGCCTGTTGCATAGTACTAAAAGGCAAGACTACCGATTCTTCGGCATTACCTCCAATGTTTACATCCGAAGTATGACGTGCAACCCCTACCACCTGAAAATAGATACCGTTTACTTGAATACTCTTTCCTATCGGATCTTCGTCTTTAGGGAAAAGCACTTGATAAACACGTTCGCCTATCACACATACCTTTCTCATTTCCACAATGTCAATATCATTGATATATCGACCGTAAACCATTTTACTTTCATCAATCAGATTGTAAGATGGATAATTTCCTTTCACACCATAACTACCTGCTTTGTCATTGCGAGTCACATTATTGGTTCCGCCGCCACCAAAAAGCACAGGTGCCAGATATTGAATTTCAGGAATTTTATTGAGAAGCAATGGAATATCCGAATTTTCCAGATTCCAGTTTCGCCCTTTTTTGAATCCTTTGTAAGGTTCAGAAGTTTGTTGTTCCCAAACAAAACATGAGTTAGTTGCAAAACCTTCTATTTGCGAACTCATGCCACGCTGAAGTGCCACACCGGCACCAACCATTACCACCAACATAAACATTCCCCAAAAAACGCCGAAAGCCGTCAGAAAGCTTCGTAATTTATTGTGTGTTATGGTTAACCATATTTCTTGCCAACGATCTAAATCAAACATATTCTTAGTTGTTAGTTACAAGTTACCGTATAGTAGACGAGTAAATATTTGTACTTAATTTTTTATAATTGTGTAGTATCAACTACCAATAGGAACTACTCTTCTCTCATGGCCTCTATCGGCTTAATTCTCACCGCTCTGCGGGCAGGCATATATCCGGCTATCACACCCGAAATAATAAGAATACCTGTTGAGATTAAAACATACGAGAGTTCAACAGTAGGGTTTTTAAATATCGATGGTCCTTCGGGAGCTGCAGCAGCCGATTGTTCCATTATATAATTCACAGCCTCTGTCAGTCCTATTCCCATCATCATACCAACGTAACCAAAAATGGTTGTGATTAGAATGGCTTCAATAATTACAGAGCGAAGAATAGAAGCAGGCGGAGCACCAATGGCTTTGCGGATTCCAATTTCGCGGGTACGTTCTTTTACAGACACCAGCATGATATTACTCACACCCACTATTCCGGCAATCAACGTAAAAATTCCTATTATCGAAACAAAAAGGGTAATTCCGGCAAAAATCTGCATCGTTTCAATGTAATCGCGTTGCGAATTCTGAATCCATAGCGCTTGGCTATCGTTTAGATCAAACCGTAAACTCTTCGACATAGTGGATTTTAGCTTATCGTTGAATTTATCGTTAGATTCTTTGGTTTCTAATCCCTTCACCGTCATGGCTATATTGTAAAACTTTTGGTTGGGATTAAAGATATATTGTGCAGTAGTAAAAGGAATGTATGCCGATCCATCACCCCAACGCTCTTTCTTAGAGTTGATTCCGATAACTTTAAACATCACCGATCCAACCTTTACATATTTGCCCAGTGCTGTAGTACCTTTAAACAATACATCTTCAATTTTTTTGTCGATAATAATAACCTTATTGCTCGATTTCAAATCCAGATTATTGATAAAACGCCCCCCCTTATCGTCAAATTTTAGATTAAAAATACCTGAATAGTTGGGATTTACACCTTTAATACTGTACGTTCCATATTCACTACCATTGGTTATGGTCAGTTGTTTTTCAATAACACCGGTCTCTGTATCGGCCTCAACCAAGTCTTTATCGATGTCATTAATTTGTCTTTCACCAAAATTAAGCGACCGACCACTTTTCAATCCTTTGTAAGGCATTGATGATGTTCCCGACCACACCTGAACGGTATTGGTTGCTCTGTCACTAAAATTCGAAGTCACACCGTTTTTCAATCCGTTTCCTGCACCCAGCAACACGATAAGGATAAATATCCCCCACGAAACCGAAAGTCCCGTCAGCACTGTACGCAGCTTATTGTGTTTTAAGCTGGCAATTATTTCTTCTAAGGTATTTATTGAAAACATGTTCGTTTAATTTAGTATAATGTCAATTTCTTATTTTGCGCGAAGGCGCAAGCACAAAATACAGGATTGATCCAAAAGGAATGAAAATAACTATCAAAACCATCAGCAAAGAATCATTCCCCTGGAATTTACTATTCACAATATCGATAATGGCAATTATAGGTAAGATAAGTCCCAGAATAACTGCAAATGGTATTAAAAACAAAACAAAAAGTCCCATAATTTATTTTTTAATTGTCCTGTCGGAGGTTAATCTTATTTCTTGCGTTCGATATTTTCAATCAAGCCATCTTTAATATGGATAATTGAATTTGTTTCATCGGCAACCGATTTCTCGTGCGTCACAATAATAGTGGTTAAGCCATTACTGTTCAGTTCGCTGAGCAGCTTCATTACTTCCACTGTCGTTACACTATCCAATGCTCCGGTAGGTTCATCGGCCAATAGAATTTTTGGTTTCGAGATAATGGCACGTGCAATAGCCACACGTTGCTTCTGTCCACCCGACATTTCGTTCGGCATATGGTAGGCCCAATCCTTCAATCCCATCTGATCCAGGTATTCCATGGCAATGATATTGCGTTTCTTGCGACTTACATTTTTATAGTACAATGGCAAAGCAACGTTTTCGAGCGCATTTTTGAAATTAATCAAATTGAACGATTGAAAAACAAATCCAATCAACTCGTTGCGATAAACTGCCGCTTGTTTCTCCGACAGGTTTTTAATCATAATATTGTTCAAATGATAATCACCTGTTTCGTAATCATCCAAAATCCCCAATATATTAAGCAATGTAGATTTACCCGAACCCGACGCCCCCATGATGGAAACATACTCACCCTTGTCGATATGTAAATCAATCCCTTTGAGAACGTGCAACGAGGCCTGCCCCATGTCGTACGTTTTGTTGATGTCTTTTAGTGTAATCATTCTTATATAGTGTAATATATGTTACTGTTGAATTGTAATTACCGAACTGATAAATTGCCGAATAATAGAACAATTCGTCATTGATTATTTTCTTCTATTGTAATCACGTTGCAAATATATATGTAATTACAGTACTATGCAATACATAGTACTGTAATTCTCCAAAATTAAATAATAGAAATACATTTACATCTTTTATTATTAGACCGTTATATAATACAAAAAAGATTTAAAGTTAACTTTATTTAACTATAAATCTTTTTTAAAAGAAAAAAGAGGACATACAAATTACAATTTGAACACCCTCTTTCTCTATAAACTCATCCTAAAACGACTACCGAATCGTTTGACCTAACAGCTTTTATTTCAATACCGAATCAATTAAAGTAGTCATTCTATTGAATTCAGCCACATCATACAAGCGTGTGAGTAAAATTATTTTACCGGTCTTGTCAATAATGACATTACGGGTTATACCGGCTTCTCGGACAGCATATAATGCAAAAATATCTGCTCCGGGATCCAATCCAATAGAATAAGTAACAGGTATACTTTTAGTAAACTTTAGCACCGTTTCAAGCGGTTCGTCCCTATCAATAGCCAAAAGTGCAAAGTTTGGGTTAGCCTTGTACTTTTGCCAGATATCTTTCTCGATAAACGGCATTTCTTTCCGGCAAACGCCACACCAACTGGCGGTGAACTGCAGCATCACTATTTTTCCACGTAAGTCCGACAGTTTTACGGTCGTTCCATCCGTTAGTTTTATACTAAAGTCGGGTGCCATATCCCCAACTTTTACCAGATAACCACGATCATCGTTGGTTTGAGCTAAACAAATACAGGAAATAAGCATTGTCCAAAATATTACTTTGAGTTTCATTTTGAGTTGTTTTATAAAATCATTTGCAAAAATAAGCATTTCTATCATATTCTGCACAGGCTTACGTCAAGTAATGATCATAATATAATTTACGTTTTAAAAACTGAACAGATAGCACTCCTTTTTCGGACATTCCCGATAAATGCATGCCATTGTGGCTTTTTTAGTGACTTTTTTGGTTTATTAATGAGTGTGGCTCGCTTATTGTGCAATCATATTTGAGCAGTCCAGCTATGATTCATAACCGAACACGACTCAATATTAATTTATAATGTTTTATTTAATTAAATTGGAGGTTCTAACATGGGAGCAGCAGGAAACAAAAAGCCGAAGAAAGAAAAGTCTGGCAAACACGTGAAACACGTTCCGTCTTATCAAAATGAGACTGTAAAAACAGATCTTGACGACTTCAAGAAAAAGAAATAATTACACTAAGTAATTATTAAACAAATAAAAAATAGAAATGAGGCTACATGCATCATTTCTATTTTTTTTGTTCAGGCAAAAAAAATAGATTATCTATAAATTTTATGAAGGTTCTAAAAACAAAATGTTGTTTGTATTTGTTTAAATAACATACAAAATATATGAAATAATTTTCACGTTTCACATCACAATAAAATTCCAAATAATTTTTCCTACGTATATAATAAGATTTTCCAATAATTTTAAATATAAACATTATGAAAAAAAAATGGCTTTTACTTGCAGTACTATGCATTTTAATGGGTGCTTTTGTTTCGTGTAAACAGAAGAACCAAGAAAAAAAGGGAATTGTGATAGCAATTATTCCTAAAGTAGATAACGGCATCTTTGATCAGGTCAAAGAAAGTGCATTAAAATCAGCCAAAGAGCTGGGAATTACCGTAACATGGGAAGCTCCGACTTCCGTCGACAAGAACAAACAAAAAGAGTTGATTGAGAATCTGATTCGTTACAAAGTAGATGGAATCTTAATCAGTTGTAATGACGCAGATTTCCTTAAAGAACCTATCAACGAAGCTATTAGAGCAGGCATAAAAGTAGGAACTTTCGACTCGGATTGTCCTAAAAGCGAACGGGTATTTTATATCGGGACTGATAATAAAAAGGCCGGAAAAGTATGTGCTGAAACCATGATGAGTCTGTTTGAAAAGGCTCATAAAACTCCAAATAAAATCGTTATGCTCAGTGGTGGAGCAAGTGCTGACAATATGACGGAAAGAATTTCCGGATTTAATTCAGTGATCAGCCACGATAAAATTGCCAAAATACTTTATACTTTCGAGATGCCTGAGTACGGGAGAGAATTATTAACTGACAATTTAGTCCACAACAAAAACATAAATGGCGTCCAACTGATGTGGGGTGTTCCAATTCTAAATGGCGTTGACAGTATTCCTGCATTAGCAAAATTCATGAAAGCCGGTGGCATTTCTGTGTTTTTTGATGTTTCCAGACCATTACTTAAATACATCAAAGAAAATCCGAATTGTGCTACTATGAAACAGGATTTTCATTCCATGGGTCATATCGGAGTGGAAAATCTGTACAATGCAATTGTCGGTAAACCATACGAAATACAAATTCTGTACGATGTAAAAGTAATTGACCATAATAATGCAGAAGCAGAAATGGCGAAATTATAAAACATAGAATAGCTTTACATCAAAAAGGGTTTGGCAAATAAATGTCAAACCCTTTTTATACTTTGTAACTACCAACTTTGTAACTCGTAACTAACTATTATTTCTATTATATCCAAACAACCGGTTCTCCTTAATATGATTGAAAACTGGGGTAGGCACATAATCTCCAAAACTATCGTCGCCATTCTCTATCAGTTGAGTAATATGCTCCGATCGTATTTCCATACTTTTTGAAGGTATGGTTTTCAGAATAAGAATTTTCTTCATCGCATTCAGATATTGCCAAAGCAACTTATTCATTTCCGAAAAATGCGAATCATCAGGATACACAACTTCCCCCGTTTGAGTGTCAATATACGGAAACAGATAGACCTTCACATTTCCCTGAAACAACGCTCCCATGGCTTCGAGCAAACCACCACGTAAATCGGTATAGCTCGAACTCTCCAGTATCTTGTCGAAAGTGGGTAATCCGATAATGAGGCGGAGCTTAATCATTTTAAACTGACCAAAATAATTTACAAGTCTGAAAAATCGAGTAAATCGGGATATCATTACGCTCTGTCCCATCATGTTCAGCAAGTCCACCCGGTGCAGAAAATCCTTCTCGTCCACCTTTTCACCTTGCATAAGCGAATTGAGCGATATCTCGCAAAAAGCAATGGTGTTGTCGGGTCTGTAATTTTCATCTCGCATAAAAATAGCCATGCTATCGTGTATAAAGTCCATCCCCAACTTATTGATAGGTCTAAAATTTCCTCTTAGCAGCACCACATTTTTTTTATACAACATGTCACTGGGTTGTTGCACCTTCCCGCTTTGATCAAACATAATGGCCGGAGTCATATTGTTGCTCACCAACATTAAGTTAAGCAACCTATTATCCACCCACTTCATATCCGGACCTTCCACGTACACATAATCAACCTCCACCCGGTCAGTGTCTAGGTTATCTAGCAATGAGAGTAAGATAGTACGGGGATCTTCCCACTCGAACAAACCGCCATAAATCAAATTTATACCCAACGCACCAAGCGTGTATTGTTGCAACAAAGTATCGTTTTCGTGCAACTTTACATGAATAAAAATCTTATTCGGGTGGTAACGGTCAGTACCTTCAACAGCTATTCCCAACCATCCGCTACCATGATTAGTCTTGGAAAAATTCAGTATTTCCACCGTATTGGCAAACGCAAAGAATTTCCGGCTGTTCTTTTTATCCAGAATTTCAATCAGTTCGTCGTATTCGTAGTCCACCATTTTGCACAAGCGGTCTTCGGCTACGTAGCGCGACGGTGTTCCCTGATTGTAAAAATGATCACTGAACAACTTGTCGTAGGCAGATATTGATTTAGCCACAGTATTCGAAGCCCCGCCCGCCTGAAACAAATGCCGTGCAGTTTCCTGTCCACCACCTATTTCTGCGATTGCACCATAATACTTCGAATCAATATTGATATGTACCGATTTTTCTTTCGTACTCAGCGTATTTGCCATAATTGCCCAACAATTTAAATTTCTACTATTTCTTTTCCGTTCTAACAACGCAAAAAGGTATTCTGTTTTATTGAGCACAACATTTTGTTGCAAAAAATGAGTCAGACTCTGAGTACAATTACCATCTCCGCATCGCTTCTACTTCAGCCACCGTTTTGGGTTTCACTTTCGTGCCCAATCGGCGTGGTCCATCTTCGGTCATCATATAATCTTCTTCGTTGCGGATACCGCCAAAATTTCGGAATTTTTGTACTTCAGCCCAGTTGATAAATTCGGTGAATTTGCCTTCGCCCTGCCATTTATCCATCAGCTCGGGGATAAAATAAATGCCCGGTTCAATAGTGAACACATGTCCCGGTTTGAGTGGTTTGGCAAGTCGGAGAGATTTTAGTCCAAACTTTGTGCTCTTCGGTTCGCCATCGTAACCAACCCACACTTCGCCCAGATTTTCCATATCGTGTACGTCCAGTCCCATCATGTGGCCTGTTCCGCAAGGCATAAAAAGTGCATGAGCACCGGCTGCTACAGCGGCATCGGTATCACCTTTCATTAGCCCGAGTTCTTTCATGCTGTTGGTTATGGAGTGACAAGCTGCCAAATGCACATTCCGGAACGGAGCGTTCAGTGCCAATGCATCAATAGCCGCCTGATGCGCTTTGAGACTCATTTCATAAATCAGTTTTTGTTGCGCCGTAAAAGTTGCATCTACAGGAAACGTACTCGACAAATCGCCACAATAACAGCTCTCCACTTCACCACCCGCATCAAGCAAGAAAAGGTCGCCGCTTTTCAGTACATTGCCATGATAATGGTTGTGCAAAGTTTGTCCGTTGATGGTGGCAATAATAGGGAATGATATTTCACCATTAGCCGCATGAGCAATTTCGTAGACACGAGCGGCAATTTGTGCTTCAGTCATGCCCGGACGAGCCATTTGCATTCCTGCCACATGCATATCCACCGAAAGATCTACACCCTTTTCAATTTCTACGATTTCCTCTGCCGATTTTATCTCTCGTTGACTGACCACAGCACGAATTAACTTTAACGACGATTTTTGAGCAATATAATCGGGATGAAGAAAGAGTAAATATTGCAATTTGAGCTTATTTTCTGAACGATATGGTGGCAAATAATGAATGCCACGACCTTGTTTCAAAGCTTCGTGCATCATGGTTGCCAATTCTGCTATTGGTAAAGAATGATGTATTCCTCCTTCGGTAGCTCTCTCGGTAATAGTCGGTTGCGGTCCCATCCACACGATATCGTCGATGGTATAATCGTCGCCAAAAATAACCTGACGATCATTGTCCACATCAATTACCGCAGCTAAGCCGGGAAAATCAATGCCAAAATAATACAAAAAAGTACTGTCCTGTCGAAAATGATAACCATTATCGGCATAATTCATTGGACTTTCGTCGTTACCTAAAAGCAAAACTACTCCCGAACCGATTTTTTCAGCCAGAACTTTGCGTCGTTGAATGTAAGTTCGTTTATTAAACATATTTTTTTGCTAATAACTGTTCCAAAATTTAGAACGTTGGAAAAGTTGATAAAATATTAAAAACTATCGTGTTCTGTCCTTTCAATAATTTCATTTTGCAAATCCAGTCCCAGATCGTTGAAATAATCACTGTAACCAGCCACGCGGACAATTAGGTTACAGTATTTCTCCGGATTTTTCTGCGCATCGCGCAAGGTGGAAGCATTTACCACGTTGAACTGAATATGATGTCCGTTCATTCGAAAATAACTGCGCACCAAACCTGAAACTTTACGAACAGCGGTGTCGTCTTCGAAAAAGTTCGGACTGAATTTTTGGTTCAGCAATGTTCCACCCGTGTGCAGTTGGTCAATTTTAGCAGCCGATTTCACAACCGAAGTCGGACCATTTCTATCCGAACCCTGCACCGGTGAGATACCTTCTGAAACAGGTAAACCTGCTTTTCTACCATCTGCACTGGCGTGCATTACGCTTCCGAAATACACATGGCAGGTGGTTGGCAGCAGGTTAATCCGATACTCCGCACCTCGCGGACTTTTATGCCCTTTTACGGCATCGTAATAGATATTGAATACGTCCACCAACTGTTCATCGGCGGCTTCGTCGTCGTTTCCGTATTTTGGTGTTTTGTAAAGCAGCTTGTAAAGTAATTCGTCGTTATTTTCAAAATTGCTTTCCAACGCTACTACAAACGCGGGTAAAGTTATCGATTTATCTTCAAATACATGCTTTTTCAACGCAGTCAATGCATCAGTCATTGTTCCAACACCAACACCCTGAATATAGTTCGTATTGTAACGAGAACCGCCCTGAATATAGTCCATGCCGCGTGCCACACAGTCATCGATAATCAGCGACAAGAATGGCGTAGGAATATGCGTCATGAAAATCTTTTCGATGACATTATTTCCGGCAACTTTAATTCCGACAAAATGTTCCACCTGCGCTTTAAAGGCTTCGAGCAATTGTGCATAGGTTTTAAACTCTGAAACAGCGCCGGTTTTCAGTCCGATTTGTTTCCGAGTGAGGGTATCAAAACCATTGTGCAAAGTTACTTCCAAAATTTTGGGGAGATTGAAATAACCACAAAGAATATAACTCTCTGTTCCAAAAGCACCGCTTTCCACGCAACCACTCGCACCACCGTTTCGTGCATCCACAATATCTTTACCCTGATTGACCAATTCCTGAATAATGGCATCAGTATTGAAGATGGACGGCTGACCAAATCCGGTTTTGGTGATTTTCACGGCACGGTCAATAAAGCTGTCGGGATTCAGTTTGCTGAGTTGCACCATCGAACTGGGTTGCAACAGGCGCATTTCTTCAATTACGTCCAGCAATATGTAGGACATTTCGTTAACTGCATCTGTTCCGTCGGGTTTCAGACCGCCCAGGTTTATCAGGCAAAAATCTGTGTATGTGCTGCTTTCCAAAGCCGTAATGCCAATTTTTGGAGGCGAAGGATGGTTGTTGAATTTCACCCAGAACGATTCGAGTAGTTCAATAGCTTTATCCTTAGTCAACGTTCCTTCAGCAATTTCTTTTTGATAAAATGGATTTAGATGTTGATCGAGTCGACCAGGGTTGAATGAATCCCAGGGATTGAGTTCGGTCACCACTCCCAAATGCACAAACCAGTAATGTTGCAATACTTCGTGAAAAGTCGAAGGTGCATGAGCGGGAACACGACGGCAGATACGAGCCATTTCAGTCAATTCTGCTTTGCGGTCTGTATCTTTTTCGTCGAAAGCCAGCTCGTCGAGTCTGGTAGCATGGTACTGTGCAAACCCAATCATGGCTTTGGCAGCAATTTCCATGCCCTTCAGTTCTTCTTTTTTGTCGTATGCCAGTGGATCGTTTACAAAATCAAGCTTATTGGCACTATCTTCCACATCCTGAATAATGTCGAGCATCCCTTTTTGATAGATTTTGTAACCAGCCACGGTATGCCCCGGTGCACGTTGCTCCATAAACTCGGTAAAGATTCCCGCCTCATATGCATCGTGCCATTCACCGGTCATGGCTTCCATCATACGGTCGCGATTCGAGCGACCGGTCCAGAATGGGATGATGGTTTTTTCAAAGGCTTCACGTGTTTCATCATCCACCCGAAACCAGACTTTTTCGCGCGAGTTTAGCACTTCCAAATCTTGTAAAGAGTGAACAGTAATTTCCGGATAAGTTGGAGTAGATTTCGGAGCCGATCCACGTTCGCCGACAATCAGCTCAAGGTCATTTATACATATACTTTTATTTTCAAGCACATATTGAAACGATTTGGCGCGTTGCACTGGAATAGAATCGCCAAAAGCCAAATGGTTTTTGTAAAACTCAGTCATCAATAAGCCCCGCTCTGCCGAAATACGGTAAATGGCGTTCAGGCTTTGTTCGCGTAATTGTTGAATTCTTGGAGTCATAATATTTTGTTTTACCACTAAGGCACTTAGGATATATAGAAACACTAAATTTATATTTATCCTTTTTTACTTAGCTGTTTATATTTCAAAATTATTTTTCTGAGTGAAGCTATGTATTCTGAGTGGCTTAGTGGTAAACTATCCGCCAATCTTCACCTCAAACCCAGCTTTTTCAAATTTTCGTTTCGTTTCAACCAAATCAGTTTTTATGGTGGTCTTAAGTTCACCCAGTTTATTCTCCATTCCAAACCGTTCGTATTTATGCGAAGCAGTATTGTGATAAGGCAGTAAGTCAACGCCCTCAATCGAGAATTTCAAACCGGACAAATATCCTACCGTTTGATTGATATTTTCTTTGGTAAATGTAATTTCTGGAATTATAGGAATTCGGATACGAACTTTCTTCCCCATTTTCAGTAACTTTTCAAGATGTTCCAAAATTAGTTTATTAGAAACTCCTGTATAGGTTTTATGAAGATTATCATCGATCAGTTTCAAATCATAAAGAAACAAATCGGTATATTGAGCTACCTTTTCCAGCATTTTCCAGTTGGCGAAGCCCGAAGTATCAATTGCAACATGCATTTTTTCTGCTGTGCAAGCCACCAACATTTCCAATAAGAAATCAGCTTGTTGAAGCGGTTCACCACCCGAAAAAGTCACACCACCACCCGACTCTTCCATAAAGATTTGCTCCTTACGCAACTCTTTCATTACTTGTTCGACAGTCATTTCACGTCCGACGGTTTCGTTTTCTGTAAAACTCTTTTCGCCAATGCGAACGGTTTTAGGCACGGTGCAGATAGCCGCACTCATGCTTTCCGGATTATGGCACCATTGACACGAAAGCGGACAGCCTTTCATAAAAACTGTTGTACGAATTCCGGGACCGTCGTGTACGGCAAAGCGTTTGATATCGAATATAATACCCATTTTGAAATGAAAAATGTAGAATGGAAGAATGAAATTCAGTTGAATTTCGTATTTGCACGTTCTTAAAGTCCCCTTTAGGGGAACCAACGGTCAGCGACCGAAGGGAGATAATTAGGGATGGAAAGTGATGGTGGTCATTAGGCTAAATCATCCAACACTCATACAAACCCTTACCGGATTTGTGGAGCACATTACCTTGACAGTTTGATGAATATCGCATGTGGAGTTTGATATTTATTTTCAGCCGCTAAGTTATAAAAATAATTGGGATTTGGCATGAATTCAGCGCAAAAAAGTGACAATCGAGTAGGTAGGGGGATTGCTCCCCGCCCTCTCACACCATCGTGAATGCTCTCGCACACGGCGGTTTCTTTTAGTAGTTAAACCTATAAATAAAATCGGTTAAGGCTCGTTCTTTTTCTCCTGCCCGAATTGTTTGCTACTCCTTTCCTGTTGTGGCTCCGCATACGACTTTACAACTTTCTGAATGGCTCGTAATACTGATATATTAGGACTTCCTGCCACTCCGCAATTCCGATTTCAAAATAACTGCTCCTTAAATTTAAAGATTCAGCCCTTCGTCTTCTTCGTGAGACCTCCACTTTCAACCCGATTATAATGGGTAGTGACTCGTGACTGATGACTACTATGGCTTCTGCTGACTTCTTGCAATGTGTAAAAAATTATCACTAATCTCTTTGTCCTACATCTATTGGACACATTGCAAGATCTCTCGGGATAAAGCTCTTATCTTTCTTTAGGTTCTACCTGATTTACTGTAAGCAGATACGGTTGAATTTGGGGCTAAATGCGATCTATTGATCGCTAGTACTCTTATTACTAGCCTTATATCAGATTCATGTTCGTTAGAACGCTAAATTTGCCGCTGGCTTCCTTCAGATTCCACCTCACGATGGACACCCTTGTCATTCGCTAACACTTCCTATCAACGCGGCGTGTATGAGGACTTGCACCCTGCTAGAAATTGAACTATGCCCGCTATACAAATAAACGGATAACTCTATTCGAATTATCCGTTTATTTAAATTAGAATTATATATTACAACTATACATAGCAGTATGGTTGCTCAATTAATGAAACAAATGCAGGAAATCGCGCGGCACCGGCGTTTCGAAACTTACAATTTCGAGCGTCATGGGGTGATAAAATGCCAACACGCGGGCATGTAATCCCAGGCGTCCGATAGGACTCACACTGGCTCCGTATTTTTTGTCACCAACAATAGGGTGTCCGATACCTTCCATGTGAACACGGATCTGGTTTTTACGACCGGTTTCCAATTCAATTTCCAGCAAGGAGTATTTGTCGTTCGATTTCACACGGCGATAGTGAGTTACGGCTTGTTGTCCGCCATCGTCCGCTGCACTTGAGTGAATTTTCAACGATTTCTCGTTTTCCGACAACCAGGTAACAATGGTGTCTTGTTCTTTTTCTACGGTTCCTTCCACTAAAGCCACATATACACGGCGGGTAACTACATTGTGCCAATGTTCCTGAAGCGCCAATTGAATCTCGCGACTTTTGGCAAACATCAAGATACCCGATGTCTCGCGGTCAAGGCGATGAACGGTATACACACGATTATTGGGTGAACTTTTCTTTACGTGATTACGCAGAATAGAAAAAGCAGTTGTTTCGTCATTATCGCCGGTACTTACGGTGAGCAGACCTTCTTTTTTCTCTACAATAATTAAATAGGCATCTTCGAAAATGATGCGCAATTTTGGATGAGTAAGCTCGATATTTCCACGAGAGCTATTCACCACAATTTTGTCATTTGCTTTAAGCATATGATTAAATTGTGTAATGATAACTTCGTTTACGGCCACTTGTCGGTGTGCCAAAAGCGATTTCACTGAGCTACGACTCATACCGCCCATCTTGGAAAGTAAAAAGGTCATCAACTCTACCGGTTCAGCCACTTTGAAATGGGTTGGCTTGGGAGCCGGAATAAATTTTGTTTTACGGTTGTTCATATATTTTTGTCATCAGTCAACAGACCTCAGTCGGCAGACTTGCTATTATTTTTCTTACTTACCTCTTACTGCTTAATCAAGCTTGCCACCACTTTCTCAGCAGCAATTTCGCCATCCACAGCCGAAGAAGTGATACCGCCCGAATAACCCGAACCTTCACCGGCAGGAAAAAGACCGGCTATTTCGGGATGTTGCCCTGTATCTGCATTTCGGGGAACGCGCACCGCGGCCGAAGAACGAGACTCCACTCCTACCACCACTGCTTCGTTGGTCAGATAACCACGCATTTTGCGGTCGAACTTCTTGAAACCTTCGCGCAAACGCGACGAAATGATATCGGGCAACCAAAAATGCAAAGGCGAAGAAATCAATCCCGGCAAATACGAACATTCCGGCAAATCAACCGAAAGCTTACCTTTCACAAAGTCGCCCAATCGTTGTGCCGGGGCTACCTGTCCCAATCCACCATTGTTGGTATACGCTAAATGTTCAACATATTGTTGAAATTTCAACCCTGCCAAAACACCATATTCTTTAAAATCAGCCGGAATATCTTCGGGACGAATCTCTACCACGATGCCCGAATTGGCAAATGGCGAGTTACGCTGCGAAGCCGACATCCCGTTGACTACAATTTCGTCTTTACCACTTCCTGCCGGAACAATATGTCCGCCCGGACACATGCAGAACGAATAAACGCCACGCTCGTTCACCTGATCCACCAGATTATAAGAGGCAGAAGGTAAATACGGACCACGATCCTCGCAGTGATATTGAATGCTATCAATCAATTCCTGCGGATGTTCTACACGAACACCCATTGCAAAACCTTTGGCTTCGAGTGCAATACCCTGATTGTGGAGCATTTCGTACACATCGTGCGCCGAATGGCCTGTGGCAAGAATCAACGATTTGGCTTCGAAAACACTTCCATCGGCTGTTTTACAACCGACAATTTGTTTTCCATCCAGTATTATTTCTGTTAGTTTTTGTTCAAAATGTATTTCGCCACCGCAAGAAGTAATTGTTTTGCTAATGTTCTCAATCACTTGTGGCAATTTGTCGGAGCCAATATGCGGATGCGCCTCAAATAAAATATTTTCGTCGGCACCATGAAATTGGAATATCTCCAACACACGCTGCGAATTTCCTTTCTTTTTAGAGCGGGTATATAGTTTTCCGTCCGAAAAAGTTCCTGCGCCACCTTCGCCGAAGCAATAATTAGATTCCGTGTCAAAACCTTTGTTACGGTTTAGTTGAGCAATATCCACCTTGCGGTCGTGGGTATTTTTACCACGTTCCAGAATAATCGGCTTCAATCCATTTTCAATCAGTTTCAGTGCTGCAAAGAGTCCCGCAGGACCCGCACCTATTATAAGTACAGGCGTTTTGTCGCCTACCGGTTTGTAATCAAAAACAGGCTTCGGAACAACCGGAGCCTCCTCATCCCAATACACTTCCACCGTCACATTTACCTTTGGAAGAAACGCGCGAGAGTCAATTGATTTCTTCAGCGTTCTCAATCGGGTGATTCTCGAAGGTGAAATTTCTAGTCTGTCCGCTACTTGTTTCGTTAGTAAATCAGGCTTTTCGGCTTGCTCGGGAGTGAGTATAAGTTGTATTTCGTTATGCATTGTAGTTTAAAATTGTAATGGGTGCAAAGATACGTAATAATTATGTATCCTTATAATGTATAAATCAGAGTATTCGTAAATAAAAAAACCGATAACATGTAAAATGTTATCGGTTTTTTTGTGATCCGGATGAGATTCGAACTCATGACCCACGCCTTAGAAGGGCGTTGCTCTATCCAGCTGAGCTACCAGACCAAACACAGTGCTTCATTTCTAAAGCGGTGCAAAAGTAGTTTTTTTTTCCTAAAGTTGCAACACTTTCGCCGAAATATAAAGAAAAGAACTTATTATATGCCGAAAAATCGCTAATTTTGCAAGCTAAAACGCAAACAATAAAATTTAACATCAAACAAACGATGAAGGTATTAAAATTCGGTGGAACATCCGTAGGTTCTGTCAATGGCATTCTGAGTGTGAAGAAAATAGTGGAGGCTGAGGTTGAGCCGGTAATTGTAGTTGTATCTGCATTATCGGGCATTACCGACGAACTGTACAAAGTGGCGAATCTTGCTTGCGAAGGCAACAAAACCTATGTGGCACAATTCGATACGATGGTGACGCGCCACCTGGAAGTAATTGATGGAGTGATTGCTAACGATAAAAAAACGGAGGTCATCAACCTTGTTCAAACACAATTTACCGATTTATCCAATATATTCCGCGGTGTCTTCCTTATCAAGGACATTTCAACCAAAATTATTGATACCATCGTGAGTTATGGCGAGGCGATCTCGTCTATCATAGTGGCGAATGCGATCACCGATGCCGTACATTTTGATTCGCGTACGTTTATCAAAACTGAAAATCAATTTGATAAACACATTGTCGATTTCGAAAAAACAAATCATTTAATTACTGAAACTTTCTCTACGTTACCTAAGATAAGTGTCTGTGGCGGGTTTATTTCTACTGATAGAAATACCAACTTCACGACCAATCTAGGACGTGGAGGTTCCGATTATACAGCTGCCATTATTGCGGCTGCACTGCACGCGTCTATATTGGAAATATGGACCGACGTGGATGGCTTTATGACTGCCGACCCACGCATCATCAACAACGCCTATGTGATTGAAAAACTAAGCTTTATCGAAGCGATGGAACTTTGTAATTTTGGCGCGAAAGTGATTTATCCGCCGACCATTTTCCCGGTTTTTCATAAAAATATTCCCGTAAAAATAAAAAACACCTTCAATCCTGAGGCTGAAGGAACACATATCTCCCGCGAAAAAACGGGCGAAGGCAAAGCCATTAAAGGTATTTCTTCTATCAACGACACTTCGCTTATCACCGTTCAGGGACTAGGTATGGTGGGCGTTATCGGGGTCAACTATCGCATTTTCCGCGTGTTGGCCAAAAATGGTATCAGCGTGTTCCTTGTTTCGCAGGCTTCGTCGGAAAATACTACTTCTATCGGTGTTCGTAATGCCGATAGTGCCGTAGCCGTAGAAGCATTGCGCAAAGAGTTTGCTTACGAAATAGCGCAAGGTGAAATCAACGATATTTTCTCGGAGGATGATCTGGCAACCGTGGCCATTGTTGGCGACAATATGAAACGCACACCGGGTATTGCCGGCAAACTGTTCGGAACACTAGGTCGCAATGGTATCAACGTGGTTGCCTGTGCTCAGGGCGCTTCGGAAACAAACATATCTTTTGTAACCGATCGTAAATCCTTGCGTAAAGCACTCAACGTTATTCACGATTCGTTCTTCTTATCCGAATATCAAGTACTCAATATTTTTGTAGTAGGTGTGGGTACAGTGGGCGGTAGCTTGCTAAACCAGATCAAAAAGCAGCAAGCCAAGTTAATGGAACAAAACAGCCTGAAACTAAATGTAGTGGGTATCACTTCCAGCAAAAAAATGTTATTCTCTCGCGAAGGTATAAACCTTGAAACCTATGCCGAAGATTTGAAAACAAAAGGCGCCGATGCTTCACCCGAACTGATCTGCAACGAAATCCTGAATATGAATATTTTTAATTCGGTATTTGTGGATTGTACGGCTAACCTGCATATCTCTAACTTATATCAAACATTTCTCGAAAATAACATTTCAGTAGTAGCTGTAAACAAAATAGCCGCTTCATCGTCGTACGAAGAATATATCAACCTGAAAGAAACGGCTCGTCGTCGTGGTGTGAAATTTCTTTTCGAAACCAATGTTGGTGCCGGACTGCCCATTATCAACACCATGAATAACCTGATATACAGTGGTGACCATATTCAAAAAATGGAAGCGGTACTGTCAGGTACACTTAATTTCATTTTCAACACCATCAGCAGCGAAATTCCTATGAGCAAGGCTATCTTAATGGCTAAAGAAGCCGGATACGCCGAACCTGACCCCCGCATTGACCTGAGTGGCAAGGATGTGATTCGTAAGTTGGTAATTTTGGCCCGCGAAGCAGGATATAAAGTGGAACAAGACGATGTGATAAAAAATCTGTTTATCCCTGATAAATACTTTGCCGGTAGCCTCGACGATTTCTGGAAAACAGTGCCCGAACTGGATGCTGAATTCGAAGAAAAACGACTGGCACTTACCGCACAAGGCAAACGCTGGAGATTTGTGGCCACCATGGAAAACGGAAGTTGCAAAGTTGGATTGCAGGAAGTAGACAGCTTGCATCCATTCTACGATTTGCAAGGCAGCAATAACATTATTCTCATCACCACTGAGCGCTACAACGAGTTCCCGATGATGATTAAAGGATATGGAGCTGGTGCAAGTGTAACTTCGGCAGGCGTGTTCTCGGACATTATCAGCATAGCCAACATACGCTAAAAAAACGCCATGCTAAAAGTCTGTAAGTTATTTCTGATGACACTGAGTGTTAGTTGCTTATTCTCTTCATGCACCAAAACGACACCTCAACTGCCGGCCAACAAAGGCAATGTAGTTGACAAGAATATCTCTAATTTAGTGGAAGTAAACCAAAAACTGGCAGCTAAAGAAGATAGCATTTTAATGAAGTTTGCAACAAAAACAGATGTAAAATTTAAAAAAAGTGAGATTGGATTTTGGTACAAAGTGGATGTACCTACAAACGGAGAGCTCATTAAAGATAAAAATATCTGCACCCTTACTTGCACTTCTCTGTCGTTGGACATGAAGGTGATTCAAACAGAAAAAATGCAGATAGTAATCGGTAAAAAACAACTGGTGGTAGGACTTGAAGAAGGTTTGAAGCTTCTTCACAAGGGCGAAAGTGCAACATTTATCATTCCATGGTATCTAGCCTATGGAAGAAATGGCAAAGGCTCTCGCATCAAACCATACACTTCTATCATTTATCAGATTAAATTATTTTAATTTATTTATACTCCTACGATTTCTATTTATTTATTATTAATTACTAATCTTCTTTATTAACTTTTAATTTCCGTTTTTTTATCGGATATTTGTATTCAAAAATAAACTATCATATGACAAAGAATTATTATCTACTTGTTCTCACATTGCTGACATCATTAGTCATTACCTCGTGTAGCAATAACACTACTTATGCCGACGAGTTGAAAACGGAGCAAAGTCTGATTAAAAACTATATCAAGAGAGAAAATATCAGAGTTTTGTCTAAAATGCCTACCACTTGGGGTCCGAACGACTATGTACTGACTGAAAGCGGTTTATATTTTCATCTGGATTCTATAGGTGACACTGCTGTATCAGTTGAAGCTGGCAATACCGTCATTCCACGTTACATACAATATACACTTGGAGAACCGGCTGACACCATTCGAAAATGGTCTACTGTTGATTTTCCTCACCCTGACACATTTGTGTATGGCGACAATACCAATACCACTACATCATGTACCGCTTTTCAAGAAGCAGTTTCGTATATGAAAAATAATGAATCGTATGCTAAGCTTATCGTCCATTCAAAAATTGGATTTACTACTAACTGGAGTCCGGCCACTCCAATTGCCTATGAACTAAAAATACAGATTCGCAAATAACGCTTCGAATCTTTTAATTAAAAAAATACGGTTAACTTAAGAACAATTAGTTGTTCTTAAGTTTCTTTTTATTATATCAAAAAGTTACTTTTCAAAACACTAAAACTTTAAACTCATTTACAGCATGACTTTAATTAAATCAATTTCGGGTATACGCGGCACCATAGGCGGTCCGGTAGGTGATGGATTGAATCCTCTGGATATTGTTCGTTTTACAGCTGCTTACGCTACTCAAATCAAAGCAACCAAACAAAGTGATTCAACTAAAATTGTGGTTGGACGCGATGCCCGCATCTCAGGCGAAATGGTCAATCAACTTGTAATTGGCACATTACTTGGCATGGGATTCGACGTAGTAAATATCGGATTGGCAACCACTCCAACCACAGAATTGGCCGTAACCATGGAAAAAGCGGCTGGTGGAATTATCCTCACTGCCAGCCATAACCCCAAACAATGGAATGCTCTGAAACTTTTAAACGAAAGAGGCGAATTTCTGAATGCATTGGAAGGTGAAAATGTACTCAAGATTGCAGCAGAAGAAAGCTTCACCTTTTCGGGTGTTGATGAACTGGGCAAACTAACCGAAGATTTCTCATACACTCAAAAACATATTGATAGTGTTATAGCGCTCGATTTAGTCGATGTTCAGGCTATCAAAGATGCTGATTTCAGCGTTGCTATCGACTGCGTGAATTCCGTTGGAGGCATTGCTATTCCGGCACTATTGGAAGCTTTAGGCGTAAAAAAAGTAGAGAAACTATTCTGCGAACCCAACGGTCACTTTCCACATAACCCGGAACCACTTCCCGAGCATCTTACCGAAATTTCCGATCTATTGAAACAAGGACGTGCCGATGTGGGCTTTGTTGTTGACCCGGATGTGGACCGCTTGGCTATTATTTGTGAAGACGGAACCATGTTTGGCGAAGAATACACCCTTGTTTCAATAGCCGACTACGTTCTTCAACATACACCGGGCAATACTGTATCAAATCTTAGCTCTACACGTGCCTTACGTGATGTAACGAACAAATACGGCTGCACCTATACTGCAGCAGCAGTTGGCGAAGTAAATGTTGTGACAGCTATGAAAGCAACAAATGCGGTCATCGGTGGTGAAGGGAACGGTGGCGTTATCTACCCTGCCAGCCACTACGGACGTGACTCACTCGTGGGTATTGGATTATTCCTAACACTTATGGCAAAATCGAAACTATCGGTATCAGCCCTTCGTAAAACATATCCTGAATATTATATTTCAAAAAACAAGATTCAGCTAACACCTGACATCGACGTAGACAATATCTTGTCCGTTATTAAGGCTTCGTACCAACAATATGAAGTAAATGATATCGACGGTGTAAAAATAGACTTCCCTACAGGCTGGGTACACTTGCGTAAATCGAACACCGAGCCTATTATCCGCATTTACTCGGAAGCCGGAACATCTGAACAAGCCGAAGCATTTGCACAAGCCATGATTGAAGAAATCAAGCGAATTGCAAATATATAAGAGATTTCTTATCAAACCAAAAGAGAGCAAATTCTAAAATAGAATTTGCTCTCTTTTGGTTTATCTTTAATGTTGAGCTTTCACTTCTTACTCTTTGCAGCAGCAGGTATAGGCGCAGGAATTGGCAGTTTAGGCACTGAAGAAGGTGGAAGCCCAGACGGTGCGGCAACAGTAGTACTCACAACGGCTGGTGAGGCAGTTGGCGTAGTCGTGCCTTCGCTCCTATCAACCGGGAAAATACCTTGTGGCCTACGAATTGTGTATCGCGTCATCGACGCATCCGATTCAAAACCGATCCCAGTTATTATATGACTAATCTGAGTGATTTTAATCAAACTATCGGAATAGATTCGTCCTTCACGTTCACTCCAAAACAGCTGCTCGGTTTCAAAAAGCTCACCCTGCAAGTTAGTTGCCCTCACTTTACCACGTAATTCCCAACGTTGTTCATTTACGTCAAATCGAGCATATCTGCTATGAATGTTTGCATCTACCTTTAAGTTCAAATCAAACTTCTCAAAATGAATCCCATTAGGAAAATTCCAATATGGCTTTGTCGCCTTATCAAAAACATCCCACTGAGTGGCAGAAATCCGATAACGGGTAACCCCCGAATCGGAAATGATAGTGGTAATTTCTGTAGCATGAAGTTGTGGCATAGCCGACCGATTCTTTATCGCTCCTATTTGTTCCACTTTCTCTTTGCTGCACGAAAACATAAAAAATAGCACAACAACTACCATAAAAGTAGTGGCTATGCTATTTCTTATTTTATTGAAATGTAATTTCTCTTTCAAAATTTCAAAAAATTTAATCATGAAGATGCTCTTTTTCAACAAAAATGAGTTCTAAACCAAAGGCGACTTAGAACGTCATCGTGTTTACAATTTGCGTTTAAAGAACCAGTGCTCGTTGAACACAAGATTCATTGTGAACTTGAAGTAATCTTCACGTAAGTTAGTTGACGAACCAACTTTTCCGTATTCTATAGAAGCATTCAGTGTTGAAACTGTTTGTGTAAATTTGTTATACAATGGCAGTCCGATACCAAATGACAAACCGTAATTTTTAGGCAATGTAACGCCGGGAACGTTATAATAGGCATTACTGATATTTGAACCTACGCGATAATGAATTCTATCACTGAATTTACGTCCCAGTGGTTTTGGAGTATATTCAATACCAAGCGATAATTTTGAACGATCGTTCAGATTTTCAGCATTGGTAGAAGTGGTTGGATTCCAAAAGTATTTCGTACTTGCCCATTTTTGAAGACTGTAGTCAAGACCAATCGAGATTCTACTGTCGTAGGTGTAATTAACACCAATACCAAAAACAGTCGGCAATTCAAACTGATAGTTATTAATTGTCGTATCGCTTAGCACACCGGCAGTCGTTTGTGAAAAATCACCATTCAATTTCGCTGTATGCTCATAGATAAGACCTAGAGTTACATCATGCTTCTTATCGAAAGTATTAAAGTACTGAATACCGTATCGTAAACGAAAATTACTTGCCTTAATCGAGTTAGTTTGAAGTGTTGAATCCGCCAAGCCACCTATTCGAAGACTGCGAGTATTATTTACACTGCCATACATATAGTAGACATTAATACCAAGAGATATATGCTTTCCCAATTTAGAGGAGAGCCCCATATATACCTGACTAAACCCTCCATTACCTGTAAAATTTTTAGCTGTATAAATATGACCACTTTCAGGATTGGCAATAGAATCTACATTGTACATATTATATCCTGCGAATGAATAAGGCAGTAAACCTGCGCTAAATCCCATTCCTTTAGATAATGGGAATTGCATGGTCAGATATTCAAGATTGGCATTAAACGTGCGCACCGACTTATTCGTATCCGAAAAACGGGACGACAAGGCAGAAGTACCAATATCAAACATAAAAGTCATGCTATCAACAGCACTATACGAAGCCGGGTTAACGGTATTGATATACGAGTGAGATCTTGAACCTATAGCAACTCCACCAAGCGCTCTTTGTTCTCCTGAGTTTGTTTCACTAATATCACCATAACCGTATCGGGTATATGGAGAGTTAATATTGTTTTGGGCAACAACAAATTGAAGAGACATTAATGACGAAAGTACGAGAACTAAAACTTTATTTTTGTACATTGTATTGAAGTATGCGGTTTAGGCCGATTAACACTAAATTTCTTTCTGCAAAGATGGCATTTTTTAGCTTGCTATCAAAGTAAAAAATGCTACCTCCTGTTAAAAAAACTGAAAGTTTCGGATATTTAATTTTTAATGCGTTTATATATCCATCTATTTCGAAAACAATGCCGTGTAAAGCTCCCGAAATCAATGCTGAATTTGTACTATTTCCTATCAATGGGCTGTCCACTACAGGCTCAACCAGGGGCAATTTTTGCGTAAACTCGTGGAGTGATCGCAATCTCATACTCAGACCAGGTGCGATATTTCCACCCCAGTACACTCCATTTGCATCTACCAAATCGTAGGTTATCGCTGTGCCGGCATCCACAATCAAAAGATCATTACCCGGCTCCAAAAACACAGCTCCTACTATTGCCGCCAACCTATCTTTACCTAAAGTGTGAGGCGTTTCATATTTATTCACAATTGGAACCACTGTGTTATGATCCAACTGCACTAAAAATATGTTTTTTTTATTCATAATATCTAAAAGCTCATCATACTTCATAGTTACACTAGAAATAATACAAGCGTCAATCACGAATCTTTCGAACAGTTTTTCGATTTCAACTTCGCTTAATTCTTCAATCGCAAAGTAATCAATCAACACATTATCATCAAACACACCCACTTTGGTACTCGAGTTACCTTGATCGATACAGAGGTTCATAAATAATGTACAGTTTACAACATTAACACCGGAATTTACAAAATCATTTTTTCAATCGGAACAACCAAGATTCCTTCGGCTCCCAATGCTTTAATCTTTCCGATAATATCCCAGAATTGTTTTTCATCAATAACTGCATGCAACGAATTCCATCCTTCTTTTGCCAGCGGCATAATAGTTGGACTTTTCATTCCCGGCAATACTTCAATGATTTTATCGATATTTTCGGTAGGAACGTTCATCAACACGTATTTTTTATCTTCTGCCATTTGAACAGATTCGATACGGAAAAGCAATTCATCTAAAATGGCTTGTTTATCTGCGCTTAATCCTGGATGCGAAATCAACAAAGCCTCAGACTTCATCAACACTTCCACTTCTTTCAAATGATTAGTAACCAACGTACCACCCGAACTCACAATATCAAAAATAGCATCCGACAAACCGATATTTGGAGCTACTTCTACAGAACCTGTAATTACGTGAATATCAGAACTCACATTGTGTTCAGCCAAAAAATCTTTCAATATTTCGGGATATGAGGTTGCAATTACCTTTCCATTAAACCATGAAATTCCCTGGTATTCCACTTCTTTTGGAATAGCCAATGAAAGTCTGCACTTACTGAAACCCAATCGCTTGGTGATTATAGCATTCTTTTTCTTTTCGGCATATTCATTTTCGCCCACTATTCCTATATCTGCAACACCATCGGCCACAGTTTGTGGTATATCATCATCGCGTAAAAACAACACCTCTAAAGGAAAATTTCGAGCTGGCAATAGTAAAAGTCTTTTACCTGATTCCAACTTAATACCAGATTCGGTAAGCAAAGACATTGTCTCTTCAAATAACCTTCCCTTGGCTTGTACTGCTATTCGTAACATATTGATTTTAAATTTATAATTTTGGTGTACAAAGGTACAAAAAATGCTTGAATTGAACATTTATTTAAATAAAAAAAGTCCGTTATCGAAATAACGGACTTTTAGCGCTAGCAAGAATTTCTTTTTGCGTTAGCTTTTAATTACTTAGGTGCAACTGTAGAATCAACTTTAGCAGCAGCTGTATCAACAGCAGCAACTGTATCAACTTTAACAGCAGTAGAATCAACAGCAGGAGCTTTATCAGCTGCCTTAGGTGCACAAGATGCGAAAGCCAAAGCTACCACAAAAAACAAAATTACTTTTTTCATTTCTTTTTCCTTTTAAAATTTAACATGTTTGTTTTGCAATTCAAAATCAATGCAAAGATACAACGTTTTTTTATACCGCATTAATAAATATCGGGTTTTTTTTAATTATTTTTCGGTTTGACCAACAAATTTAGCTCATTAGCTCATTTTTAGGGTCAAATGTAAAAACAAATTAAGCTTTTGGAGTTTAAAACAAAAAAAGTCCATTAGAAAACTCTAACAGACTTTTGTAACGTAATTAAACGTTTAATTACTTAGGAGCTACTGTAGAATCAGCAACAACGGCAGCAGTATCAACTGCAGCAACTGTATCAACAACAACAGCAGTAGAATCAACAGCAGGAGCTTGTTCAGCTGCCTTAGGTTTACAAGATGCGAAAGCCAAAGCTACAACGCAAAACAAAAATACTTTTTTCATTACTTTAAAATTAAAAATTTAACATGTTAATTTTGCTATTCAAAATCGATGCAAAGATACACCTTTTTTCGCTCCGGCATAAACATTCATGGGCTTTTTTTCAAAAAAAGGCAACTTTAACACTAATTACTTCATTTTAGCTCATTTTACACTCTACAAGCTCGCAGAATACAAGTATCGCTTGATACTTTTCTTCGGCGTTTTCTCAAATTCGTGAGGATATAATTTAATTTTCGCAACACCTTCGTACGAAGCCACGGCAGAATTAAGCAGTTTTCGATTCTCTTCCATCAACATTTCCAACTGATCCTGATCAACACCTTCTGCATCGACGGCCTCGTAATCGGGACATACCAATGCTATCAGTTTCCCATTATTTTCTACCACCAGACTTTCCATCACATATGGCATATTATTCAGCTTAGCTTCTATTTCTTCGGGATAAACATTCTGACCACTCGCACTCAAAATCATTGTTTTATTTCGACCACGAATAAAGATATTATTATCGAAATCGATAGAGCCTAAATCACCTGTATGCAACCAACCGTCTTTATCCAGAATTTGAGCAGTAGCTTCGGGATTCTTGAAATAACCAGCCATCACATTCTCACCTCGAACATAGATCTCCCCCACCCCTGTATTTGAATCGGGATACATCACCTTCGCTTCCATTATATCCAGAATTTTACCAGAAGATTTTGGAATAAAATCTTTCGTATTCGAATAACTGATAAGCGGAGCACATTCTGTCATTCCATATCCGACCGTAAATGGAAATTTAATTTTATTGAAAAAGTCCTCCACTTCGGCATTTAGCGGTGCACCTCCAACCACAATCTCAAAAAACTCACCACCAAAGGCGTCGATAAGTTTTTTGCGTATCTGCGTCAGGATAGTCTGATCGAGAAAAGGTATGCTTAGCACCCAACGCATAGATGGCTTTGCCAACAGAGGCTGAATCTGTTTCTTATAAATTTTCTCGATAATAAGCGGCACACAGAAAATAACGTTAGGCTTAATCTCAGCAAAAGCTTTGAGAAGAATTTTAGCAGATGGCGTTTTGCCAATAAAATGAATATGACAACCTGCGCAAACAGACGTTAGAAAGTCGAATGCACAACCGTAGGCATGCGCTAGGGGTAAAAAAGACACAATACTATACTGAGGCGCTACCAGCTTCGTACGGAAGCCAAAAGTAATATTACCTGCCAATGCATTTCCGGTAGTCATAACACCCTTGCTAAACCCGGTAGTTCCGGAAGTATAGTTTATAGAAACAACCTCGGAATTGGGTTTATCGACATATCGGACACAATCGCGATGAAAGCCGTAAGGATATTTCTCATCAAATAAGTGCTGTATATTTTGGCAATCGAGCAGAGATAAATCCAGTTTTACTTCCTCCGCAGTCACAGCTTCAATTTCGGCATTTTTATTAGATTCTTTATTTAAAAGAGTGATACAACCAAAATTAGTTAGCGAGAAGATAGCTTTAATAGTGGTAAATTTTTCTTCTTCCAAATTTTCCCAAATCGCATCGCCGACAAACAGAAGCTTTGATTCGGAATGATTGGTGATATGGTGCACATCGTTAGGATTAAAATCCTGCAAAATTGGGACTATAACAGCACCATAAGTCACAACAGACAAATAAGTAACCGCCCAATTTGCATTATTCCGTCCAATAAGTGCTACTTTATCATTTTGTTTTAATCCACATTGATCAAATAAAATATGTAATTCCGCCACCTTTTTAGCAATATCAGCATAGCTCAACGTAAGGTTTTCGCCATAGTTACTGAATCCCGGAAGATTCCAGTTTTTACGAAAACCATCCTCGAAAAGGCGTATAAAATTTTCCTGAATCATGACAAATTTATTTTGTAAGTATCGATTTTTGACTCGCAAAATTATAAAATAAAAAGGCTGAACAATTTATTCAATACAAAATTTACATTTTTTATCCAATTAGGCACAAAATGCAAATTCAGTCCAAACATAAATATATTTTCGGCAACTGAAATAACGCGAAGACAATGCACAAAAAAAAGGCACATGTAAATCAAATTTACATGTGCCTTATCTAATATGTTTAATTTCTTATTTTGCCTGAGCAGCAGCATCGTTAATCATTGCGGCACTTGCATACATGTATACTTCTACGCGACGATTAGCAGCTTTACCAGCAGCTGTTGCATTGTCAGCAACCGGTTGAGAAAAGTTTTTACCAATAATGTCTTTGATTTGAGCTTCACCAACGTTTTGTGATTTCAAGAAATCAGCAACGGCTTGTGCACGACCTTGAGAAAGTTTTTGATTCGTATCCAAAGAACCTACATTGTCGGTATGTCCTAAAACAGTGATATCCATAGTAGGATTAGCAACCAAAATTTTAGAGAATTTGGTTAATGCAGCTTTAGAAGATTGGTTCAAAGTACTTTTGCCTGTTGCAAACAAAATACCTGAATCGAAAGTAACTTTTAATGCTTTCAAATTATTAGCATCTCTAATACTGTCAACTCTGGCACCTTCGATAGCAGCAGCCTGAGCAGCAGCCTTATCCATCTTTTTGCCAATAATCACACCTGTTGTTGCACCTACTGCAGTACCAATACCGGCACCAATTGCAGCACTTTTAGCGTCTTTACCAATTAAAGCACCTACGCCTGCACCAAGAGCAGCACCTACGCCACCACCTAGTAAACCTCCTTTTACTGCCTTACTCATTGAGCTACAGCTTGCAAATAAAATAACTGCGCTTAAAATGACAGCTACAAATCCATTTTTTTTCATTTTTGTTAATTTTGAGTTAATAAATTATATTGAATTGTTTATCAGTGACCCAGGAGGGGTTCGAACCCTCGACCCACAGATTAAGAGTCTGTTGCTCTACCAGCTGAGCTACTAAGTCATTGTTAATTGTTTTATAGTATAACACCAAAACGGCTGCAAAGTTAAGCAATAATTCGTTTTTTAAGGAATAATTTCTAATTATTTTTCCACAGACAGTCATCTTTTAAGTTTTCGAAAATGTATATCATTGACTTTCACAAAGATATATTCATTCAAAAATTCATATTTATTTACAGAGTTCTTACCTAAAATTCACTTTGCCGATTGGCGCATTTTTTTTACCTTTGCACACTCGTAAAAAAAACTACAAAATCATTATAACAATATGTTTGAATCGTTAAGTGAAAGACTGGAACGGTCGTTTAAGATCCTGAAAGGGGAAGGACAAATTACCGAAATTAACGTAGCTGAAACGCTCAAAGATGTACGCAAGGCATTATTAGATGCCGACGTTAACTTCAAAATAGCCAAAACATTTACTGATACTGTAAAAGAAAAAGCACTGGGTCAAAACGTGCTTACTTCTTTGAAACCAAATCAGTTGATGGTAAAGATTGTGCACGATGAGTTGAAAGAACTGATGGGTGGTGCCAATGTGGACATCAACCTTAAAGGTTCGCCAACCGTTATTCTAATGTCAGGTTTGCAAGGTTCGGGTAAAACGACTTTTTCGGGTAAACTGGCCAACTATTTAAAAACAAAACGATCAAAAAATCCTTTGTTGGTGGCGTGTGACGTGTATCGTCCGGCAGCTATTGAGCAATTGAGAGTATTGGGAGAACAACTTCAGGTACCTGTGTTCTCGGATTTGGAAAGCAAAAATCCGGTAGCCATTGCCGAAGCAGCTATAAAATATGCTAAGCTACACTCAAACGATGTTGTAATTATAGATACAGCAGGACGTTTGGCGGTTGACGAAGCCATGATGAACGAAATTGCAGCTATCAAAAAAGCCATTCAACCACAGGAAATTCTTTTCGTAGTGGATGCAATGACCGGGCAAGATGCTGTGAATACGGCAAAAGAATTCAACGAACGTCTTGACTTTGACGGTGTGATTCTTACCAAACTGGATGGTGATACCCGTGGTGGTGCTGCGCTTTCTATTCGTACCGTTGTAAACAAGCCTATCAAATTTGTTGGTACAGGTGAGAAAATGGACGCATTGGATGTGTTTTACCCTGAACGTATGGCCGACCGCATTTTGGGAATGGGTGATATCGTTTCGTTAGTAGAGCGCGCTCAGGAACAATACGACGAAGAAGACGCACGTCGTCTGCAAAAACGTATTGCTAAAAATCAATTTGACTTCAACGACTTTATTTCTCAGATTCAACAAATCAAGAAAATGGGAAATATCAAAGACCTGGCAGCAATGATTCCGGGCATGGGAAAAGCGTTGAAAGATGTGGAAATTGGGGATGATGCTTTCAAAGGAATTGAAGCCATCATTCATTCGATGACTCCTACCGAACGTGAAAACCCAAGCTTGTTGAACGGAAGCCGCAAGCAACGAATTGCAAGCGGTAGTGGTACAACCATTGTAGATGTAAACCGTTTGCTGAAACAATTTGATCAGACCAGCAAAATGATGAAAATGGCCACCATGAGTCAGGGCAAATTGAAAATCGGAAAAAAAAGATAAATTAATGTGCTAATTTGACAATGTGCTAATGGGTTAACTAGCACAGTCAATTCAGCCAATTAACTCATTAGTCAACCATGTATACAATTATTGATGGCAAAGCCATTTCGGAACAAGTTAAAGCAGAAATTGCTGAGGAAGTAAAACAAATCGTTGCTTCGGGAAAAAGAGCACCTCATTTGGCGGTCATCATTGTTGGACACGATGGTGGAAGCGAGACCTATGTGGCGCACAAAGTAAAATCGTGTGAACAAGTTGGTTTCAAATCAACAAAAATCACATTTGAGGATGATGTTACCGAAGCTGAACTGCTGGCTAAAATTGATGAGCTAAACAAAGATGCTGAATTGGATGGATTCATTGTTCAATTGCCATTACCAAAACATATTTCGGAACAAAAAGTAATCGAAGCAATTGACTATCGTAAAGACGTTGACGGCTTTCATCCGGTAAATGTAGGTCGCTTGTCTATCGGTTTGCCATGTTATGTTTGTGCAACACCTTCGGGTATTATAGAATTGATTAAACGCTACGAAATTCCTACTGCCGGTAAAAGCTGTGTGGTAATTGGTCGTAGTAATATTGTTGGAAAGCCTGTTGCTTCGTTGATGATGCAAAAAGGCTATCCCGGCGACGCAACGGTTACCGTTTGCCACAGCCGCACTAAAAACCTGAAAGAAATTTGCTTGCAAGCCGATATTATCATCGCTGCATTGGGAATGCCCGAGTTCTTGACCGGCGACATGGTAAAAAATGGTGCTGCCGTGATTGACGTAGGTACCACCCGCGTTCCTTCCGATAAAACAAAAAGCGGTTTCCGTTTAAGCGGTGACGTAAACTTCGACGAAGTTGCTCCTAAATGTTCATTTATTACTCCTGTTCCGGGTGGTGTAGGTCCAATGACAATTGTTTCGTTATTGAAAAACACTCTATTGGCAGCAAAAGGGGAAATTTATTGACAGTGAACAGTAAACAGTTATCAGTAATCACTGCTTGCTGTTGACTGATTGCTGATAACTGATAACTAAAAAAATGGCTTTATTCTACGTTCCAAATCTTGCTTCGGCACACATTCTTCCTGAAGAAGAATCGCAACATGCAGTCAAAGTATTACGACTGCAAGTGGGCGATGCTATTGAAGTAGTGGATGGCGTAGGTGGTTTCTACAAAGCAACAATTACAAATCCACATCCAAAGCATTGTGGATTTGACATCACAGATACCATACTGGAACATGGCAAACGCGATTACAAATTGCATATTGCCATCGCTCCTACCAAGAATATCGAACGCCTCGAATGGTTTATCGAAAAAGCTACTGAGATAGGCATTGACGAAATTACTCCTATCGTTTGTCGCTACTCCGAACGGAAAATCATTAAAGCCGAACGTCTGGAGAAAATCATCGTCTCGGCGGCCAAACAATCGGTAAAAGCGTATTTCCCCACATTAAACCCACTTTGCACTTTTGATGAATTGATGAAAAAACATCAGGCGTCAAAGAAATTCATCGCACACTGTTACGAAGAAGACAAAAGGCTTTTACAAACAGAATGCAGCAATTCTACAGATATACTGATTCTGATTGGACCGGAAGGTGATTTCAGTAAGGAGGAAGTTCAAAAGGCATTGTCCGCCGGCTTTGCACCTGTTTCGCTAGGGAATAGTCGTTTAAGGACTGAAACGGCCGGTGTGGTGGCTTGCTGCACAGTGGCCATAAAAAATTCCTAGAAATATCCTACAAAGACATAAGAAAACAGAAAAGCCTTACAACAATCGAATGATTAGTTATAAGGCTTTTTTATTGTTATATTAGTCTACCAGACCTGTTGATCTTCGGGCACGTTTTCCAAATGGAAATTTTCACCATCGAACACTCCATAAGAAAATATGCTTACAAAGTCACCCAGAATAATCACTCGCTTTTTATCTTTTAGTTCTAAATCCAACAGTATATGCCGGTGACCATAAATCATGAAGTCGACATTGTGGTCCAACACATATTTCTTTGAAAAGACCACCAAGTCTTCTTTTTCTTCACCCAGAAATTTATTTTCGAGGTGCAAAATTCTCAACCTGTTTCTTTTCGACCAGGCATATCCAAAGTTCTGACCTAGCTGAGCAGGCACCAATCTGAATAACTGTTGCGCAGTACGACTATGAAACACTTTTCGCAACAACTGGAACTTCTTATCAACTTTGGCATATAGTCCGTCGCCATGCGCTAAGAAAAAGCGTTTATTGCCTATTTCGAGCTCAACAGGACCACGGTGGACGATAAGTCCTACTTCTTGTTCAAGATAACCAAAAGTCCAGATATCGTGGTTGCCTGTGAAGAAATGAATTTCGATACCGGCATCCACCAATTCGGCCAGTTTACCCAGAAAACGAACGTAGCCTTTTGGAACTACGGTGCGATACTCGTACCAAAAATCGAACATATCGCCAAGAAGATAGATAACCGTAGCGTCTTTCTTTACGCTATCCAGCCAATCCGTTATTTTTTTTTCGTGCGCTCTTGGGTTCTTTACCAAACGCGAACCCAAATGGGCATCAGATATAAAATAGATCATTGGTAGTTGGTAGTCAATAGTTGATAGTTAGTATAAATAAAAAGCATTCGCTGTCAACTATCAACTGTCAATTAAATTTATAAGAATCCTAATTCAAGTTGTGCTTCTTCGCTCATCATTTCTTTGTCCCAGGCAGGTTCAAATACTATCTGAACATCAACTTCTTTCACCCCTTCTACACTACCCACTTTCATGCGCACATCTTCCACAATAAAATCTACAGCAGGACAGTTTGGAGCCGTCAAGGTCATTTCAATAATAAGTTTTCCATCCTCGCCCAGATCAATTTTATAAATCAATCCTAAATCGTAAATGTTTACAGGAATTTCGGGGTCGAATACCGTTTTAAGCATTCGAACTATATTTTCTTCTATTTCTAAAAATTCGTTCATAAAATATTTGAAGTTTAATTATTAATTGGATAAACAAGTGAATAGGTAAATAGTTTAGACCTCTTTGGCCTGACTGCGTGCCACTAATTCGTCGAATACGGGAAGCGAAGCAGCCAATTTTCCATTGATGACAACCACTGCATTCACTTTTGCCTTAATGGCCAACTTATTATCGTATTTACGATAAATGACCTGATGAAAGATATAGCGCACCCCTTCCTGTGTGACATAAAGTTTTGAAATGAAACTATCGCCGGGCTTCAATGGCGTTTTGTAAGCTATTTCAATACTCGATACCATGGCATCAATACCTTGTTCGTGCAGTTCGGCAAAGCTGATGTGATTAGCTTCCAAAAACTCATGGCGCGTATGCTCCAGGTAATTCTGATACACAGAATTATTCACAACACCCTGAATATCGCACTCGTAGTCGCGCACTTTCAATTCTAATTCGTAAATATACATTTCTTTCAGTTATCAGTAATCAGTGAACAGTAATCAGTTAGCGGTTTATTTTCTACCGATTACAATACTATTATTCAACATATCATTTATGAAACTAACCATAAAACACCTTCGGACAAGACTTACAAACATGTATTCTCAACTGTCAACTATCAATTGTCAACTGTCAATTTACCTCTTCCGTATCACCGTCAGTCCATCTCTCAATGGCAATATCACTTTTTCAACCCGTGGGTCAGCGGCCACAAAGTCGTTGAACCGACAAATTTCAATGGTTTGTTTATCGTTCGGCTCTATTGGTTTCAGTACCTTTCCGTCCCACAAAGTATTATCGGCCAAAATAAAACCACCTTGACGAATCTTCGGCAACACAGCCTCGTAATATGCCAGGTACTCGCGTTTATCGGCATCTATGAAAACAACATCAAAAGTTTCGTCGAGCTTCTCTATCTCCGTCAGAGCATCGCCAATATGCAACCGGATTTTATGTCCGTGTTCCGAACCTGCAAAATTAGCCCGAATAAAATCTTCGGCTTCATCATCACATTCGATGGTGTGCAGAACGCCCTCCTCGCCCAACGCTTCGGCCATACACAAAGCAGAGTAGCCCGTGAATGTGCCCAGTTCCAGTATGCGTTTCGGCTGAATCATATGGCAAAACATAGCCAACGCACGCCCCTGAAATGCACCCGAAAGCATTCGTGGATTTATCATCTTCAAATGCGTATCCCTGTTCACTTTGGCCAAATAGCTTGGCTCAACATCCGAATGGGACAAAATGTAATTATCTAAATCTGTATCTATCATCTTAAAACGAATAAACGTCTGTCAATTAATTATTTTTTTTACCCACCCCAAATCCGTCAGCTGACGGAGCTTGTAGCTAGTATCGTCTCCTACAAGTTCATTTTATAGATGAGTTGCGTTTATAATACCTTTGTCTTTATCAACACATTTTATTAAGCGTACATCTTCTCGAATACCACTCTTTAAGTCCCCTTCAGGGGATTTAGGGGTAGTTTTAGGAAATTGATCAAATATATCTCAGCACCGACAACTGCTCCACCTGAAAGATCTCCTGCGCAATTGTTTGTAGTTCTTCGGCAGTAATGGCATTTATCTTTTTACGCACCGTTTCCAGGTCATCAATTTTACCGTAACGCATAAAACTTTTGCCGTAACTCAGTGCCAAATTTTCTTTTTGTTCGCTGCCAATGGCCATTTGTCCCAACAGTTGAAGCTTATATTTCTTCAACGAACTTTCGGGCAAAGGTTGTTCGCGGAGTTTTTGCAGTTCGGCGTATACCAACTGTTCGCACTTGGATGCGTTTTCTACATCGCAACCAAAATACACGCTCCACATCCCCGTATCTACAAAGGGTTGGTAGTTCGAATCCACATTGTAAACCAGTCCGTGCTTTTCGCGCAGCGACAGGTTCAACAGGCTGTTCATGCCCGGACCACCCAATATATTGTTCAGCAAATACAATCCCATGCGCTTCGGGTGATAGAGATCATACGCTCTATTGCCCACAATGAAATGTACCTGATGTGTATTTTTAATTATTTCGCGTCGCGACGGAGTGTAAACGGTAGGCGCCACACGTTCGGGAATGCGCTCGGGAGCAGATTCAGTAGTGAGGAACTTCTCAGCCCAACGAATCAACTGCTTGAAGTTTATATCGCCCAGCGTAAAAAACACCATTTCCTGAGGAGAATAATGTTTTGCCACGAACCGCTTGGCATCTTCGGTGGTATAGTTGACCAAGAGTTCGGCCTTGCCCAGGATATTATGACCAATGGCATGGTGCTCGAAAAGCATTTCTTCAAAATCGTCGTAGATAAGTTCCGAAGGACTATCGTTGTACGACTGAATCTCGTCCACAATAATCACCACTTCCTTGTCTATTTCCTTTTGCGGAAAGGTAGAATGCAGCACAATGTCCGCTATAAGCTCCATGGCACGTTCGAAATACTCGTTCAGCACCGTGGCATAAACGACAGTTTCCTCCTTCGAAGTAAAAGCGTTCAGCTCCCCTCCCACATTCTCCAACCGATTGATAATATGACTCGAACAACGTTTCTCGGTTCCTTTAAAAAGCATGTGCTCAATAAAGTGCGCCATACCCTGCTCCGCATCCGCCTCGTCGCGCGATCCGGCATTAATCACCAGGCCACAATAGGCCACGGCCGAAGTATCAGGTTTATGAATTAGTTGAAGTCCGTTAGAAAGTATATGCGTTTGGTAAGTCATTCTGCAGTTTGATGAAAAAGAAACGCAAAGGTACATTTTTTTCAACAAAAGGAAAAATTAGCACTGGGGATTAAGGGAAAATAAGTGGGAATCGGCTGCGTAAATAAATTAGTCAATTCGTTGCAACACTATGTGCTGGGGGAAGAAATTAAATTGTTTATAAAAGTCAAGAACCTTTTCATTTCCAACTCCTACCAAAAGATGTTGTTCTGTAGTCTCTTTTTCGATTAACCAGTCGATGGCATTGTTTATCAATTGCTTTCCCAAACCGGATTCACGATGCGACGCATCAATGTAGATTGAATCGATTTCACCTACTTTAGGATTTGTCTTGTCAATAGTACTGACACAATATCCTATCGCTCTATTTTCTCCATCAACAACTGCATCGATCATTATTTCTGCCGATTTATCCATCAATTTTGTTTTTCGTTTCTCCCAGTTCATGTTATCAAAACGATGTTTGAAATTAAGAGACAAATCAGAATGCAAAAGATTCAACTGCTCCCACAAAGGTTGAATTAAATCTATCTCATTTATGTCAAGACGTTTTATCGAATAATTCATCATAGTTCTTATATTTTAGACGATTGAAACATGTTGTAAATAATTCAATACTGTGCTTGTAGTAGAATTAATTACGCAAAGCAAAGGTACATTTTTTTCAACAAAAGGAAAAATGAGCATTGAGGATTGAAGCTTCGGGCAGCTGCCTATTCAGCGACCGCTGTCAGAGTCTACGACTACTGACAGGGTCGTTTACAGATTATATAGCACCAATAAATTAAACAACCACCCCCAAAGGAGGTGGATTTAAAATACAGAAGGCATAGCCTTCTTTGATTAGCTCTTTGAACAAGTGTAGCTCTTTAATCAAACAAAGTGAACTGTTTCTCATTGGTTTCCTCTTT
>Ga0209124_10000194_pt1 | contig 43497 bp, 38 predicted proteins | sample BarGraIncu01122A_FD_184502 | JGI IMG/M metagenome (GOLD analysis project Ga0209124, IMG submission 184502) | Arctic peat soil microbial communities from Barrow, Alaska - Barrow Graham LP Incubations 011-22A (SPAdes) (version 2) | ecosystem: Environmental > Terrestrial > Soil > Wetlands > Peat...
TATACTATTTATCAACCATTTATGCTCGCCGTTGTTAATAAAACACCTTGTTTTTTAAGTTTCACAATTTAGTCTATTATTTGTCATAATTATCACCTTTCATAACAATCTTTCGACCACTACTAATTTGTAATCCCGGGAAAAATGTCTGAACCATGATTTTCACCTGCCCGCAGCAGGCGGGGGATTAAGCTGATTATCAGGATTAAGAAATCGGGGTAATCATGTAAATCAGTTTAATCATAGTTCAGACTTTTTATAGGAGCAACAAGCCGTTGCAGGTGCTGATTCCACATTCAGTACCAGCCGCGTTGAACAAGATTGATGCATATCCGAATGAGTGGGGCAATTATAGTGTTAATAAAAACCAATGTTTTTGATTAATAATACTCTGCGATTTTATATCTTTCCTGTAAATTAAAACCCAATCTCATGATAAACATCGCATTATTCGGTCCTCCGGGTGCTGGAAAAGGAACTCAGTCGGCCTTTTTAATTGAAAAATATGACCTGTATTACATTTCGACAGGAGATTTGTTGCGTAAAGAACTTGCAGAAGAAACCAAATTGGGATTGGAAGCTAAAGGCATCATCGCGGCAGGAAAACTTGTTTCCGATGAAATTATCGTACAAATTCTCGAAAAAACGATCAAGGAAAATTCGCAGGCAGGTGGCTTTTTATTCGACGGTTTTCCGCGAACAACCATACAAGCCTACATTCTTGAAGGTTTAATGATTAAATTAAACACATCCCTTAATTGTTTAATCAGCATTGAAGTGCCGGAAGAAGAATCTGTTGCACGACTTCTAAACAGAGGTTTAACTTCAGGAAGATCGGATGATAATGAGCTTGTTATAAGAAAAAGGCTGAAAGAATACGAAGAAAAAACTTTACCGGTACTTAATTTTTATAAGGAAAAAGGAAACTATATTTCAATTGATGGACACCAGGGAATAGGGGAAGTTACATCTCAAATTGAGGATATTATCAATAAAGAATTGAGTAAAAAGTTGATGAACGTGGTCATTTTTGGCTATCCGGGCTGCGGAAGAGGCTCACAGGGTATGGAACTTTCGAAAAAATATGGACTTGAATATATATCGACAGGAAGAATGCTCGAAGAAGAAATAGAAGAAGGATCTGAATTGGGCAAAAAAATTACTCAAATCTACGAGAACGGAGAATTGGTTCCTGATGAAATAGTTGTGCCTTTAATTTTACAGAAGATTAAAAATTCAAAAACAGTTAAAGGGTTTATTTTCAAAGGCTTTCCAAGAACATTGGTTCAATCGTATATTTTAGATGGAATTTTGAAAAAACACAATTCTACGATTAGTAAAATTATTGATATTCAGGTTAGTACACTCGAATTGATTTCCAGACTCGACAAGCGCAGCAAAACCAGTCATTGCAAGCCTTACGACACAAGCACTGAAAAAATTGTACGGAGATTGAAAGAGCATGAGGAAAAAACGATTCCGGTTCTTGATAAGTACAAGGAAATTCACGATGTGGCCATTGTAAACGGCGAAGCGCCATTTGAAGTGGTTTTTGAAAGGTTGGCCGTAGAAATCGAAAAAGGCTTTAGAAATTTGAGATAAAAAATGCGGAAGTTGAGGCTTCCGCATTTTTTATCTCTATTTACTGAACTTTTCTATTCGGATGATCTGCTTGTCGGAAAGCATTTTGCAGAGGTAAATTCCCTTGCGGAGCGAATTCACATTAAGGCTGATTTGCTGACCCGGTTCTACATCATAGAACTTTTGGAGTGAAATTCTTCTTCCGGTAACATCGCAAATTTCAAGTTGCATTTCATTCAGCCGGGTTCCGGAGTATTGAATAGTCAATACATCAGTTACCGGATTTGGGAACAATTTAACCGAAGGTGCAACCATATCAGGATTTATTCCCGTTGCCAGCGTTTTCAGCGTAATATTTTCGGAGTAAACCACATTTCCAGAAGCATCTTTCAGAATCATATTCGAAGCATTGCCTCCACAGTTGATCAAATTGAGCGGGATACTGTCTTTTCTCACAAAAGTTCCGTCACAAAGTCGCCATTCAACAGTAAGAGCCTTGTTATCAAGTTCATACTTTATAAATGGATTGTCTTTCACACCGGTAACCCACCAGTTAAACGGAGCTTCGGTCACAGTTCCATTTGAATTGAATACAAACGTGCCTGTAACATAAGTTCCATCAGGAGTAATTGCTTTTACCGTGTATAATTGTGTTGGGCAAAGGCCTTTTACTTCCTGTCCAAGAACGCCCGTTGACCAGGCATAGTCAGTGGCGTTAACCAACGAATCGTTCATGTAAACCTGTGCTTTTGCCCAACCTGCACATGATGACATTTGTGGCGGGAAACTTGATTCATAGCGCATTGCGTATGTATTGGCCGGTTTGGTGACGTAAGTTGTATCAGGCTTAATATTTGAAACTGAAATTGTTTCACACCAGGTACTCATGCAACTATCGGCAGTATAAATCGTCAGGCAAACTTTCTGGGTTGGCTTAAAAATATCGAAGGTTACCAGCGGCGCAGCTACTGTACTGGTATCGCCGTTCTCGAACTGCCATATCCGACGAATCACGTTGGCTTCCGAAACATCCTTTAGTTGATAAGCAACAACTTCAGGAATGGTAATTACATTGATTGCTTTTTCATATTTAAACCATGCATGACATTGTTGTACAGGGTCAACGGGTGTTGTTCCCATGTAAATGTTGATAGTTTCGCATTTTGATGCGATGCATCCGGTGGTTGTCTTCACGGTCAGGCACACTTTCCTGAATTGATTTTGGTCTGCAACAGTGCTGTCTTTTGATAATGGGAAATTGAAAATATGAGTCGGGTTGGCTTCATCGCTGGTGGTTCCATCGCCAAAATCCCACTTCCATTCAGTTGGTTCAGGCCAAGCCTTAGAATAGAAATCCAGAACCAGGGCTGGCGCAAAAGTCTTGATATTGTAATTTACCATATAACCAAAAGCAGTCTGACAATCAGCCGGGTATATTATCGGCTTATCTGGATTTGTGATATAGATGGCATCACAAAAAGTATCGGTACAATTGTTTTTGCCGGTAACAGTCAGACAAACTTTGTACTCCGACGGTTTGATATCAAACGTTATAGTTGGTTCTTTTTCAGTACTTGTTTTGCCATTATCGAATTGCCATGAATATTTCAGCGAATCGCCTTCAGACAGGTTGGTGAGTTGAAACGAAGCCGTTCCATTTATCGAGTCATACGCAGTCTGATAATACTTGAACCGGGCTTTACAAGCTGGTTGCGTATAAATACTTCCATCCAGGATGTTGATGACTTCAGAATAAAAGCTTTTGCATGAATCGTCAGTAAGAACCGTCAGACTAACAGTGCGGTAAGGATTCATTTTTACAGTTGTTCCTGAAAGTGGATGATTAAAAACAAACATTGGATTTTGTTCATTGCTGGTATTTCCATCGCCAAAATCCCAAAACCAAAGCATGACTTTGCCCTCGGAGCGGTCGTAAAAATTAATGGCTGTCGCAGGCAAAAGTGTCATCACTTTGTAATTGACTTCATGTTTAAAAGCCGCTTTGCAATTCCCATTTGTGGTACTGGTCTGGGCACTGGTCATCAGACCTGATAACATTAGTGCAAAAAGTAAAAGTTTTCTCATAGATCAGTTTTTTGAACATTGATATCATCATAGACGTGTTGACTCAAAAAAAGGTTGCGCGGAGGGAAAAAGCATGGAGAGAAAGGAAAAACCGGAAAAGGGAGAACGGAGTCCGGGGAAGTCCCAATTCCTAAATCTTCAACTTCACATTCATCTTACCCAACAAAGATGTAATTCCAACAATAATCAGCGCAAAAATCATTGATTTACCAAGACCGATTGCACCAGTTTTCAGGAAAACCGGAAGTGTAAACGCATAAGCGGCCAGACTGTAATATACGTATGGAATCAGGTAACATGTAAGCGTACTGGTTCCGGCAGGTTTTATCAGGCTGAACCAGTTGGCTTTCCCTTTCAGATCAACCAGATAATAGATCGCAGCCAAAAATCCGAAGGCAATTCCGTTGCACAGAAAAACCCATGTTGGCGTAGCTTGTATCTTCGAAATAATGAAAAAGTTACGGAGTATGAAGCCTGCTATCAGCAACAATATGGCAATTCCGAAATATAATAAAGGTAGCTTTTGTCGTTTTTCAGGAGAAATTGCACGGTCAAGCAACAGACTGGCAGCTATTCCGGCGAAAGCAAAACCCTGAAACGCACCACCACCTGGGATTGGCGTTTTCAGCCAACCGGTATGGTCAGCAATGTTGAGCAATGTAAAAAGAATCCAGACTCCCAATAACAGCGCGTTCGATTTGCGGGCAAACAGGTAAATGGGTGCCGAAATCAGGTAAGTCCAGCCAATGAGGCCCAAAATTCCCCACCATTGCTTGGTCATGTGAGCCAATCCATCGTCGCCACCTTTAAAAATAAAAACCAGTAAAACCAACAAGGCACAACCGGCCACTTGCATTCCGGCGAATAGGTACTTTTTCCAGTCTTCTGTTTTTGGATAAACATTCCAGATCAGGAAAAATGCGGCAACCATCAGTATTTGAAACCACCCGTGACTAATTCCGGTAGCTTCAGCATTCAGATCGGAAATGTTGACTGTGAAAAATCCCATTACGAGCAACGCAACAGAACGAAGAACAATGTGAAATAAAATCTTCAGGTTATTTTCTCCTTTATCGATGCGGTTGCGGATTGCATACGGAATCGACATACCAACGATAAACAGAAAACAAGGAAAAATGATGTCGGAAAATCCAAGAAAATCCTGATCAGCCCTGGAGTGTTCGAGCCATTCAGGAATGCCTTTCAACGACCAAAAATCGTTTACAAAAATCATCAACACCATGGTGATGGCGCGGAATACATCAATAGAAAAAATTCGTTTTTGCATGAGAAAAAAAAGTGAAAAGCCTCCCCCGACCCCTCCGAAGGAGGGGAGAAAGAAACGGAATTAGTTAATCTTTATTTTGTGTAATCTTTTTTTTGATAGACATCTATCGGATAACATTTGCCGCTTATCGGTATTTAAACTCTCGGCCAAACTCCCTTCCCTATTTTGGGGAAGGGTTAGGTATGGGGCTTGTCTCCTTCTCAATTTCGCCGAACATGGCTTTAAAGCATTTGGCCTGTGTGTTCACGGTATCTTTTGGATTGGTTTTAATACCATAAAATTCATCCATAAACTGCTCGGCACCACTCCAAATTGTTTGCATCATCCCTTGAAAATGGTCCTTCATTTCGTGAGTCACCGAAGCACGATAGCGAAACATATCCTGGGTTTGTTTCACGGCAATTTCCGGATTACGCCATGGGCATGTCACAACGCCAAATCCTTTGGTGGCGAAATACACAGCCGTCTGATCGGGACGTTCATAATGCCAGTCGCATATCATTACATCTTTGTAAATCAAGTCGATTGCACGGTAAGTATTGTTCATGCTTGCTTCCCATTCGCCCATTCCGGTGGTTTTCCCGTCAATAAGGCGATCGCCCCAAATCCACAGTTTCCGGTTTTTAAGTGCCAGATGGTTACGAATCAGGTTCACTTCTCCTGCAAAAAGTTCGGCTTTATCACGGCCCGAGCAGCGTGGACATTTTTCCTCGCCAATGTAAAAAACTTCGTCCATGCCAGCGTGAAAAGCATCGGTTTCGAAAACATCACAGATCTCATCAACCAAAGCAAAAACAATCGAATGAACATTCGAATGAAGCGGACAATAGCTTTTGCAATATAATCTGTCGGCATTGGGCCATTGGTATTTTTCAGGCATTTTAACCCATGGAGTTTCGTCAAATTCAGGATAAACACGAAGCAGATTGTTCTGTTTTAATGCCCATGACTGATGTCCCAATAAGTTGATTTGCGGGATAAGCTGAATGTTGTTTTTGCGACAAACTTCAACAAGCTTTTTTACATCGGCTTTCGAAAGAGCCAACGAATCACGCAATTCCGGATGGCTTTCGAACTGATAATTATAATCGATCCGTAAAATCAGGGTATTGACCTTCCTGGAAGCCAATTCGTCGTTAATGAATTTCACAAAGTCATCGATTCTATTGGAACGAGGTGCGCCAATACAAAATCCCCTGACGGGCAAGTTTTTTTCGGTCGAAGTTTGTGAAATGGAGGTTTTTACCATTAAAAAGGTAAAAAATGCGAGTAGTAAAATTGATGGTTTAGTCATGATTTATCGGCGTTTTAGGTTAATTGGTTTAGTCGAACAAGTTGGCGAAAAAACTGAAACAATACAAGTGAATTTGGCAGGGTTGTAAAAAGTATTTTATTGATTGGCGTTGGAGCATTTATTCAAATCAATTTGAATTGACAATGATTTTCTCAACTTTTCTTTGGTTTCTGGTTTGTACTTCAACCAGATAAATGCCATCTTTCAGAAACCTGGCATCAATCCGGGAATCTCCCGTTGTCAATAAATTGGTACTGACAGTCCTTCCATTTAAATCAACAATCCGGCAGGTTTCCGTGCCATTAAAATCAGGAATTAGCACCCTGATTGTTTTATTGGAAGATTCAAATGTAATTGAAAGCTGTGCGATTTTCGTAACATGTAGATTGCCGGTAACTATTTGAGTCTTTGCGCATAACCATTTATCAGGATCGAACTGGATGGAATCAACCTTTTGGTCAGAGATGACAAACTCCTGATTTTGAACGGTATTGTATAACCGTAAATCCTTGTAATTGCTATCTTTCCAAACCCTGATTGGCAGGTGCATTTCGAAGAAATTAACTGATGAATGTGAGGGGGCCTGATTCACTCTTATTGTTTCCTTTCCCAGATTTTCGTAGTCGGTAAATTCTGTAATCTTGTAAACCGGATAACCTTCACCGTAATACCAGTCATTGAAAAATTCGGTAAAAGTTGTGTCGGCAGCCGTTTCCATGTGTTTTACAAATTTCTTCTGACTGGCAAATCCTTTGGCAATGGTCGGATCGGTAAGATATTCTCTCAATCCTTTGAAAAACTGATCGTCACCCATTTCCCAACGAAGCATGTGCAATAAATAAGCGCCTTTTGTATAAGACAAACGACTATCAAATAACCGTGAAACATTGGTAGTATCGCTTACATGTACCGAACCACCAGCCGAGGAAGTAATTTTCTTAATCTCTACATCTTTCCAGATGGGCCACCAAACTCCATTCAGAAGATTTTCGTAACTCAGGCCAGTCATGTAGGTTGCGAAACCTTCGTTTAACCAGATGTCGTGCCAGCTTGCGAGTGTGACATAATCGCCAAACCACTGATGCGACATTTCATGGGCGACCAAATCAAATTCGAGGTTTGTCATAAAACTCATGGTCTGATGTTCCATTCCACCGCCCCAACCAAATTGCGCGTGTCCGTATTTTTCGGAAGCAAACGGATAAGTGATCAGGCGTGAATTATAGAATGCCATGATATTCAGAATATCCGTTGACTTGGTTTTTGCAATGCTTAGGTATTCCGGATAAACATAGTTGAGGATTTCTAACTTTTTGCCGTTGGGCAAATCCAGAAAGTCGGAATAGGCTTCATAATTTGTAACAGCAATGCCTACCAGATAAGTTGCTATTGGATAACGGTGTTTCCAGTGTGCTGTCCGTTTTGTTCCTGAAATCAGGTCAGAAACCAGCTTACCGTTACTTGCCGCCATGTATTGGTTCGGACAGGTGATGAAAACATCCATCGAATCAATTTTATCTTTCAGACTTTCCTTGCATGGCCACCAATCGCGGGCACCATAAGGTTCGGATAAGGTCCAAAGTACCGGTACATTTTGGTGAGTCGAAACGGTGAATGAGCCAAATCCGGTATCAGGCGGCGATCCGTGATAGAAAACCTCAACCTGATGAAGACTGTTTTTCTGAATGTTAGTGGGAAGTGGAATTGATATTTTGTCAGAACTATGCTGATAAACGATTGATTGTGAGTCGTATTTGATGGAATCGACATTCAAAGCCGAAGTCAGATCAAAATGAATGATGGTAGTGTTTTCATCCAGGAATTTGACTTTGGAAAGTACCGAGCCGGAAATGTAATTTACCGCCGGATCAACCTCGAAATTTAGCTGCTGATAAACCAAATCGTACGAAGCATAGTCAGCAGATTCCCTGAAAGTGGCAGATTTCAGATAAGATTGAGCTTCACTAAATGCCATTTTATCAGTGAAATTTGGATCAGGCACCTGTGCCTGAATATATTGCATTGCAAAGATCAGAATAAGAAAGACAAACTTTTTCATTTGTAAACATCCCTGGTTAAAACTTAGGAAGCGCTTCATCTGTTTAAGTAATTCTATACGAATATACATAGTTTACAAGCAAGTTATCATTGGTCAGGTTAAATCTGTCTTTTCAAAATGAAATTGATTGGATCGTTAACCATAGTTCAAAAAATGTTTCCTAACCTTACGTTAAAATTAAAAATGCACATCAATGGCAAATAATAAGAAACACAAAAAAGCCAAACTGGTTGAAACATTCAATAAGCCAAAGCTTAAGAATGCGATCCTTACAATATTTTATGATCAACCCGAACGAACTTACAATTACAAACAAATATCCGATCTGCTTCACATCAAAGATCCTGAAATTACGAAACTTGTTTTTGTGGTGCTTGAAGAATTGGCTGAAAGCGACAACCTCCATGTAGTTCAGCGGGGTAAATACAAACTAAAATCACGCGGTGGGAGCATTTGTGGAAAGGTTGAGGTACAGCGGGAGGGTTTTGCATATATTGTTTCGGAAGAAGTGGACAAGCCAGTTTTGGTTTCATCCAGAAACCTGAATCACGCAATGGATGGCGACAAGGTAAAAGTACTTTTGTATGCCATGCGTAAAAATCAACAGCCTGAAGGCGAAGTGGTTGAAATTGTGGAACGTGCCAAATCTGTTTTTGTGGGAACCATTTCAAAATCGCGAAATTTTGCCTTTTTTATTCCTTCAGGAAAGTCTGCTTTCGATCTGTTTATCCCGAATGAAAAGCTGAACGGGGCGAAGGACGGACAGAAAGCAATTGCCCGGATAACAGAATGGCCGGCACGCGCTAAAAATCCGTTTGGCGAAATCATTGAAGTATTGGGCGATGCAGGCAACAATAACACTGAAATGCATGCCATCTTGGCTGAATATGATCTGCCTTTGCGCTTTCCTGAGAATGTGTTGAAAGCCGCTGAAAAAATACCGGATCTGATTCCTGAAGATGAAATAGCCCGCCGTCGCGATATGCGCGGTGTTACCACTTTTACCATCGACCCGCAGGATGCCAAAGATTTCGACGATGCCCTTTCGGTCCAGAAACTCGAAAATGGTTTTTGGGAAGTAGGCGTTCACATCGCCGACGTTTCTTATTACGTTACTCCGGGAACCATTCTTGATGATGAAGCTTATGAACGTGCTACTTCAGTCTATCTGGTTGATCGTGTAGTGCCTATGCTTCCTGAAAAATTGTCGAACGGTGTTTGTTCATTGAGGCCCAACGAGGATAAGTTGTGTTTTTCGGCCATCTTTCAGTTGAACGATGAGGCAGAAATTCAGAATCAATGGTTTGGGCGGACAGTCATTCATTCCGACAAACGTTTTGCCTACGAAGATGCACAGGCCATTATCGAAACCGGCGAAGGTGAACTTAAAGACGAAGTTCTTACCTTGAACCGGTTAGCGGTTAAGCTTCGTGAAGCCCGTTTTAAGAGAGGTTCGATTGCTTTTGAGCGTGTGGAAGTCAAGTTTAATATTGACGAAAACGGGAAACCACTTTCAGTATATTTCAAAGAAGCAAAGGAGAGCAATCAGTTGGTCGAGGAATTTATGCTTCTGGCGAACAAACGGGTGGCAGAATTCATCGGTAACCCGGATGACAAGAAAACGCCGCGTACTTTTGTTTATCGTATCCACGACAAGCCGGACCCCGATAAACTAATGAATTTCAATCATTTCATTCATAAATTTGGGTACGGATTGCAACTGGGAACACCGGGACAAATATCAAAATCGATGAACCTGCTCATGACAAACGTGAAAGGTAAAAATGAACAGAATGTGATCGAAACACTGGCGATCCGCACCATGGCAAAAGCGGTATATTCGACCCGAAACATAGGACATTACGGACTTTCGTTCGAATATTATACCCACTTTACTTCGCCCATTCGTCGCTATCCTGATGTGATGGTTCACCGTTTACTCGAACGTTACCTTGAAGGTGGGAAAACGGCCAATGCCCAGAAATATGAAGATATGTGTAAACACTCGTCTGACATGGAAAACAAGGCGGCCAATGCCGAACGTTCGTCTATCAAATACAAGCAGGTGGAGTTTATGCAGGATAAAATCGGGCAGGAATTCATGGGAGTTATTTCAGGAGTAACCGACTGGGGCATTTTTGTTGAACTTGAAAACAAATGCGAAGGCATGGTTTCAGTCAGTTCGTTAGACGATGATTTCTATATTTTCGACGAAAAAAATTACTGTCTGGTTGGCCGGCATTCGCACCGGCAATATCAGTTGGGCGACGAGGTTAAAGTAGAGATTATCAGGGCAAATCTGGAGAAAAAACAACTCGATTTCAGGTTGATTAAAGATAAGTCGGATAAGAAATCGCGTTAAACAATTCCACTGTTGGAAAAAAGAGGTAGTTATTTGAATCCTGAAAAAGTGTAATTTACAGGCCGAAAAATATGTGTTGCTTCATTTTCAGGAATTAACCTTATATTTGCGTTCTGAATACAAAAATCAACGACTATGGCGATGAACTTTGAAAACGGTTCCAACAAAAAAGATGCAAACCGTGAAAGTATCCTGAAAATTGCTCAGGAAATATTCAGTAAATACGGATACAAAAAAACAACGCTCGACGATATCGCCAACGCTGTCCGTAAAGGGAAAAGCTCACTTTATTACTACTTCACCAGCAAAGAAGATCTTTTTCAGGCAGTTATACAGAAAGAGGTTGATTTGTTGCGGAAAGAACTCGACATTGTGGTAAACCGCAATACCGATCCTGTTGATAAACTAAGAGACTACATTCTTACCAAACTGACCACCTTCAGGGGAATGGCCAATTTCTACAATGCGCTCGAAAACGATGTGACGGCAATAGAGTTCATCGAAAATATCAAACACCGTCACCAGCAGGAAGAAATCAGGATGATAAAACGTATCCTGATCGAAGGTGTTCGTAAAAACATATTTGAAGTATATGACCTCACACTGGCTGCTACCGGAATTACAACCGCTATCAAAGGTCTTGAAATGCCTTTGGCTGCAGGCGATTACAGCAAAGTAAACCTCGAACAAAGTGTCGATAATATTGTGAAAATTCTTTGCTACGGAGTAATGAAAAGGTAAATTACTGATAACATTTCAATTCTTCTACAGTAGGATAAATTACCGGATAATCCATTTGACCTTTTAACAAGGTTTTATAAGTTCTATGCCTTTTTACTAAACAAAAGCAGTGCTTTTAAATATCTATATTGCAGCCAACAAACAAATGATTGACCAGGCACAACAAGGAACACTGAAATAACAAAGTTTATTTTCATAGTGTTTTCAGGAATTTGTAAGTTTGCAGTGATTTTAAAACTATGAAGCAAACTGATTCTTACAATAACGACAATCCGCAACGGATTTCTGCAATTACAAAACCAATGAGTTTTTTCAGACTGAAAAGCATTGTACCTCTTTTTATAGGTATTTCGTTTTTTTACCTGATTTTTTATACTTCCTGTGCAAACATTGGGAGTCCAACCGGTGGCGACAAAGACACCATTCCGCCTGTTGTCCTGAAAACAGTTCCAGCTCTTCGAAGCACCAACTTCAAAGGAAAGGATCTGCGTTTTACTTTCGATGAATATATAATTTCTGATGCGATAAGCGAAAAGCTTGTTCTCTCGCCACCAATGAAAAAGAAGCCAGTCGTCAAGATGAAAGGCAAAACACTGATTATCGAATTTGCTGAAGATTTGCGCAAAGAATCGACCTATTCACTTGATTTTAAAGATGCTGTGGCCGATAACAATGAAAAAAACCCGATTAAAGATATGCGGTTCTCATTTAGTACCGGCAGTTCATACGATAGTTTGCGGGTGGTCGGATATGTAAAAAATGCACTGAATCATGAACCTGTTGAAAAAGCGCTGGTAATGTTGCACCGCCAACTGGATTACACTGCTTTTATCGACAGCATCCCGGATTATATTGGAACCACTGATAAAGATGGTCTTTTTATGATCGACAATGTGGCGAAAGGAAATTACCGCTTATATGCCATTGAGGATGCTGACAACAGCCTGACATACAACCAGAAGGCTGAAAAGATTGCCTTTGACGATTCTATCGTGGTTCCTTCTGCCAGATTTGTAGCGAAAAATGATACCATTGTTAAAGGGAACGATACCATTTTGGTTTCCGGACATGTTGATTACTCACCGGGTCCTCAATATCTAATGATGTTTGAAGAGGTAAAATTCGATCAATACCTCGATTCATACAAACGAAATCAAGCAAACCGATGCGATTTCATTTTCAAAGAATCGCTCAGTGATTCTTTCAGGATAAAACTGCTTGAACCAGCCCCTGCAAAAGACAAAGACTGGAAATTTTTAGAGACAAACCTGAAACGCGATTCGATTACAGTCTGGATTACAGATACTCTGATAAGTAAACAAGATACACTTCAATTTGAACTGAAATACGAAGCGCTTGATTCGCTTAATCAGCTGACAATGAAGTACGACACGGTTGAAATGGTTTATGAAACTCCCAAACTGCCCAAACAAAAGAGAAAAAAGAATGAACCAATTATAGTTCCTACCATCGTTTTGGAGACTAATATCAATGCTTCCGGTCACGATCTATACCAGAAGATAATAATTGTAGCTCCCGAACCATTGGCTTCATTCGACACCACCAAGGTCAGACTATATTCAATGGTCGATTCGGTTAAAACGAAAATTCCAATAGTGATTCAACGAGATTCAAATTCCATCAGAAAATATTTCATCGAGCATCATTGGGAACCTGATGCGAATTATTTGTTCCAGATCGATTCGGCTGCAGCCCGCAATATTTATGGGAATCCCAGCTTAAAAGTGAACCAGAAATTCAAAACTCAAAAGGAAGATTACTACGGAAAAATAATTATGACTATCTCGAAACTCAACGGACCAGCAATTGTTCAGCTTTTGGCGAACGACAAGGATGAACGGGTTTTGCAGAAGATTCAGATACTTGAAGATGGAAAAATTGAGTTTCCTTTCCTGAAACCTGAAAAATATAAAATCAGGGTTATACTCGATTCGAACAAAAACGGGAAATGGGATCCGGGATTTTTGGCCGATTGGCAGCAACCAGAACGGGTAATATATTTCCAGAAAATCATCAAAGTACGTTCAAACTTCGAATACAAGGAAAGCTTCCAAGTTGAATATGATGCATCAAGTAAAAAGGAAATAATTGACGAAGAAAAAGAAAAAGAAGATGCACGCAAAAAAGAACTGGAGAAAAAAGCCGGAGGAAAACCGAGAGTTGAAGCCGGTGAATAAGCTTTTACTCTTTTTGCTTTTCCTCCCGTTATTGATTTCTCCTGAATTGGCTTCCGGACAAAGCATTGATTACCCTTTCAAAAGCGGCGAATATGCCCGTTACGGTGCTTACTACAACTGGCATTTTATCTGGATTCAAAGCGGCGATGTTGAATTCAAGGCAGATACTATTCAGTATAAACAGCAGAAAGCCTGGAAATTAAAAGCAATTGGTAAGTCTTATAAAGCCTACGATTTGCTTTACACTGTGCGCGATACATTTGAAGCTTTCTGTAGTTACAAATCCTTCGATCCTTTATATTCGAACAGGGCAATAAATCATGCCAAAAAGAATTCAGTTCATCAGTATTCGTTTGATTATACAACCGGTGAAATCGCTACATGGATTAAACAGGAAGATAAGCCTTTATTTACAGCAAATATTCCGGTTCAGGAAAACACCTATGATTTGCTTTCAACCGCTTACAATTTCAGGAAGTTCGATTTCGACAAACTCTTTGTCGGTCAGAAAGTTCCATACCGTATGTTGATCGATCGGAAGGTTGATGATCTTTATTTTCGGTACTTGGGAAAAGAGAATGTGAAAACCCGCAATGGAAAAGAATACCGGTGTCAAAAAGTTTCAGTATATTTACTGCAAGGTGATTTTTTTCCCGAAGGAGAATACATGAAAGTTTGGTTTACCGATGATCAAAACCACTTACCTGTTCAGGTAGAAACAAAGATACAGGTCGGATCGGTCAGGGCATTGTTACTCGAATCAAAATCACTAAAATATCCATTAACCTCTGAAATAAAATAAGCTATGACAAGTAGAAGAAGAATAAAAAAAGAGATTGATTACGCAGTGTCTGATCTGATTCTCGACTGTATTACTTACACGAACCTTTATCATAAACCGAATGATGAAGATGCACTCCAAATAGTTCAGGACACCTTGTTGATGAGAAATCAATTACGCAATCAGGCCAATCATCCTGAGCAAAAAGACAATTCGCAAACATCCAAGGGCTATTTCGATAACATCGCCAAAACATTGATTGAAGGTGTTGATAGTGGTTATGGAAAGCTGGGAAAACTGGTCAAAAAGGATAAGTAGCAATCGTTCTTTTACCAATTTACTGCCCCGGATTCAAACCGATTTTATTTTTACACATTGATTTTGAGCATCTCCGTGCCAAACATCAATCTTACCATGAAGTAAAACGCAACCCTTCGGCGGTGGCGGGTTAATCTTGATGGCGGTAAAATATTGTTACTTTTGTTTGCGTTTAAAGAATTCAAAAACTTAGTTAGGATGGATGAGTTTGGCACAAAGAAGAAAGGTTTTTCGCTTGGAGAAACGGACAAGGAGAGAAGAAACAACCTGATTATTATTTTCTTATCTGTTTTGCTGATTATTGTGGTCACAGTTTTCGTAGTGCAGCACAATGAAAACAAGAAGATTTTAAATGCATTGAATTTGGAGAAAGAATCGATTCGCAGCGAATTAAGCACAATGATAACTAATTACGATTCAATCCATACCAATAACGACACACTTCAGTCGAAGTTATCTGTTGAGCAGACCAAAGTAAAGGATTTGATACTTGAAGTTGATCAGGTAAAAAAGATAAGTTACGAAGAAATCTCCCGTTACCGTAAAGAGGTAACAACCATGCGCGACATCATGAAGAATTATATCGTTCAGGTCGATTCGCTCAATCGCCGGAATGAATTGCTAATGGTCGAAAACAGTCAGGTTAAGCAAAACTTTGCACAGTCGGAATCAAAAAACCAGCAACTGGAGGCAGAGAAAGGCCACCTTCAGGAAAAAATAAAAATGGCAGCACAACTTGAAGCTACAGAATTGGTTGCGGTTGGAATTAATTCGCGCGGGAAAGAAGCCGAGAGCGCAAGACGAGCAACACAAATCAGGGTTAGCTTGGTACTCAGCAAAAACATAACAGCCCCGCGTGGAAACAAGATGATTTATGTCCGGATTCAGAAACCCAATCAGGTGTTGTTTCAGAAATCTCCCGACGATATATTCGCATTCGAGGACCTGAAAATTCCCTTTTCGGCCAAACGTGAAGTAACTTACGAAGGAAATGCATTGCCTGTAAATATTTTCTGGGACAACGAAGGTGCAGAATTTTTGGCTGGCGAATATACCGTGGATGTGTTTGCTGACGGAAATAACATCGGAACTACCAAGTTTGAGCTGAAACGATAAAACAAGTTTCCAGTCACAGTTTCCAGTCGCAAAACTGCATGTGAATACTGTGACTGAAAACTGAATACTTTATTTACTGAAAGTCATTAACTTACTCAGGTATTTCCCGATAATATCGAATTCAAGATTAACTGTGGTGCCAACTTCAAAAGTGTGGAAATTGGTTTCGTTGTAGGTATAAGGGATAATAGCCACCTGAAACGAGTTATCTTTCGAATTCACCACGGTCAGACTGACCCCGTTCACTGTAACTGAACCTTTTTCAACTGTCATATAACCTTGAAGTGATTTTTCCCTGTCGAATGGATATTCAAAAGTGAAATACCAGCTTCCGTCAGCTTCTTCAACCTTGGTGCAAGTGGCAGTTTGATCAACATGTCCCTGCACAATGTGACCGTCCAAACGGCCATTCATCATCATGCTCCGTTCAAGATTTACTTTACTCCCGGGAACCAATTTGCCTAAGTTTGTTTTTAGCAGGGTTTCCTTGATAGCTGTTACAGTATAGGTTTTCGCTTCGCGGTCGATTTTGACCACAGTAAGGCAAACTCCGTTGTGCGAAAGGCTTTGATCAATTTTTAAATCATCAACAAACGAGCAGGTGAGCGTAAAATGAATATTTTCCTGGTCTTTTTCAATGGCAATCACTTTGCCTGCTTCTTCAACTATTCCTGAAAACATGATGGATCGGTTTTAAATTTGGCCTCAAAGTTACAAGTTTCGGATGGAGTAGCAAATTGACATGTAAACAGTTTACTATCTTAGCAGAAAAATAATCTGAATATGACAACAGTTAAAACCACTTATCTGGGCGATTTACGCACCGAAAATATTCATTTACAGTCGAGTACAAGAATCATTACCGATGCGCCAACCGACAACCGTGGAAAAGGGGAAGCTTTTTCTCCAACCGATTTGCTGGCAACTGCGCTTGGCAACTGCATCATGACCATCATGGGAATCAAAGCAATGGACAATGGGATTGACCTGATTGGTACCGAAATTGAAATTACCAAAATCATGGCAAACGAACCGCGTCGTGTTTCCGAAGTAATCATGGAATTTAATTTTCCGAAGAAAGGATATTCAGACCACGAAAAACGCCTGATAGAAAGTGTTGCCGGCACTAGCCCCGTTCCAATGAGCGTTCATACCGATATGAAGCAAACCATCAGGTTTAACTGGTAGTATAATTTAAATCCTGAAGAATTATTGATTGATTTATTTTCTCAATGCTTCTATTTCTGCAATCGTTTTTGGTTTGTCTTTTCCGAGTTTTTTAAATCCGGTTTCAGTAACCAAAAAGTTTTCTTCGTTTCGAATTCCGCCAAAATTTCTGAATTTTTCAATCTCATTCCAATTCAGGAATTGTCCGAATTTGTTTTCCGATTTCCAAAGGTCAATTAATTCAGGAATAAAATAGATGCCTGGCTCAATAGTGAAAACATGGCCAGGGCGCAGCTCTTTGGCTAACCTCAGCGATTTTAATCCGAATTGGGTGCTTTTAGCTTCTCCGTCGTAACCAACCCAAACTTCTCCCAAATCTTCCATGTCGTGAACATCAAGTCCCATCATGTGGCCGGTTCCGCAAGGAAAGAACAAAGCATGCGCTCCTGCTGCAACTGCTTCGTCAATGTCGCCTTTCATCAATCCTAACTCTTTCATCGACGTGGCAAGCGACCTGCACGCGGCCAAATGCACATCCAGGAACCGAACTTTAGGAGCAATACAATTTACTGCGGCCTCATGAGCTTTTAAACTGGCCTGATAAATTACTTTCTGAATTGTGGTAAATGTTTTACTTACAGGGAAAGTGCTCGAAAGGTCGCCGGCATAATGAAGTTCAGATTCAGCTCCTGCATCAACCAGAAATAAATCGTCTTCTTTCAGAAAATTGTGATGAGAATGATTGTGCAGGGTTTGCCCGTTAATAGTGGCAATTATTGGGAATGCAATCTGGCAGTTTTGGGCCAGGGCTGTTTCGTAAACTCGGGCGGCAACCTGAGCTTCAGTCATTCCCGGACGTGCCATTTTTATTGCGGCAACATGCATGTCAACGGAAATATCGACCGCTTTTTCAATTTCAGCTATTTCTTCAGGCGATTTGATTTCGCGTTGACTGATTACTGCTTTCACCAGTTCTGATGAGGCATTGATATTGACCTCATCGGGACGGATATTTAGAAGACGCAAAAGTTTTATCTTGTTTTCAGGACGGTAAGGCGGCAAAAAATGAATTAATTTCCTTGAAGCCTGTGCCTCTTTTAAGATGGTGTAAAGTTTAACTGTTGGCTGGGTTTCTTCGATACCACATTTCATCGCAAGTTCAGTAACTGTGGGTTGGGGACCGCGCCAAACAATGTCGTCGATGGTAAAGTCGTCGCCAAAAATAATTTGTCGCTGATTGTCCACGTCAATAATGGCGGCCAATGAAGGGATATCGATTCCGAAATAATATAGGAATGTGCTGTGTTGCCTAAAATGATAGGTGTTATCAGCATAATTCATTGGGCTTTCGTCATTTCCCCAAAAGAGAATCAACCCCGAACCAATTTTTTCGCAAAGTATTTTTCTTCTTTGAACATAAACCTCAGCTTGAAACATGTTTTCGAAATTTTTAAAGGTGATAAAGTTAGAAATATGATTTGAAATTATTCATTTCCGATTCAAAATGGACGATCGTAGGTTTAGCTTGCAAATTGAGTCCGGTTTATATAGTCTGTTGAGTCTATTAACCAGATGATTATCAGCCTTAAAACATTCAATAATTTAAAATAGAATACTTTTTTATCTTTTTATTCTGAAGTTTTTTTATTTTCATAATCTTTCTATTAAAGTCGGATTGGAGAAAGGTTGAAAAAGTAAAAATGAAAGAAAATGGGGAATTGAGTCCAGTGCAAGTAAAATAATCATTTAAATTTTCTGGCATAAAAAAAGCCCTGGTTTTCACCAGAGCTTTATAGTAGCGGGGGCCAGACTCGAACTGACGGCCTTTGGGTTATGAGCCCAACGAGCTACCAACTGCTCCACCCCGCAATGTATCTTTAGATAAATAATCGTCGTTTTTAAGAACTTTGCTTTGCGTTTTGATTTCTCTGCTAAGCGGGTGCAAATATAGATCATCAGATTAGATTTTCCTAATGCTACCGCTATTTTTTTTGACTGCTTTTATAATTGCTTCGTTAAAAAGTATTAATAAACACATTACCGGATTAGTTTTATGCAAATCTTACTAATTTTGTTGCTCGAAAAAACAAAGAATGAACAGAAAGGAGCTGAGAAAGAAGATATTCCAGATGCTGAAGGACCATTATCGGCTGATCATATACAATGATTCAACGATTCAAACAGTCTTCAGCATCAAGCTTACACCAATAAAAGTGTTGACTCTTGGAAGTTTGGGTGCCATTTTTTTGATTCTGCTCACTTCTGTTATCATTGCTTACACTCCGCTTCGCGAAAATATTCCCGGTTATCCCAGTGCAAAGGTCAGGCAACAGATTATACTGAATTATATTTTGGTTGATTCACTTGAAAATGAAATCAAAACAAGGGATAGCTATTTTGAGAAGATTAAGACCTTGTTTCAGGGCGAAGTCCCAGCAGATGAGACTCAAGAGGTTGGTTCAGGATTGAAAACAAGTGAAGTGAAGTTCAAAAGCTACAATTCCGATTCAGTATTTCAGGATAAATTGTTGGAGGAAAAGCTTAGTCTATCGATTTCGAATAATCCAAAACGATTGCCAAGCATCGCCAATATCCATTTTTTTACCCCACTTCGGGGATTAATTACAAATAAATTTAATACCAAAACGGAACATTTGGCTGTCGATGTTGTCGGTAATCTAAATGCACGAATTTCGAGTGTGCTGGATGGAACTGTGATATTTGCAGGTTGGACAATGGATACAGGCTATTCGATTTATATCCAGCACGAGAACAATATCATTTCAGCTTATAAGCACAATGCTGAATTATTGAAAGCTATTGGTGATAAAGTAAAAGCCGGCGATGTGATTGCAATTATGGGTAACAGTGGAGAACTTACAACCGGTCCTCATCTCCATTTCGAACTTTGGTACAATGGAACTGCTCTTGATCCTGAAACATATATTGATTTTTAATACTTTTCATGAAAAAACGCATCGCAATTCTTGGATCAACAGGATCGATTGGTACTCAGACACTTGAAGTCGTTTCGCAAAATTCTGATTTTTTTGAGGTTGAAGTTTTGACAGCTAACAACAATGTTGAATTGCTGATTGAGCAGGCCAAAAAATTTCAGCCTAACGTGGTAGTAATTACAAACAATTGCCACTACGATATTTTGAAAGAAGCACTTAAAGATGAACCAATAAAGGTTTATGCCGGAAAAGAAGCTCTGGAACAAGTTGTTCAGATGGAATCGATCAATGTAGTTGTAACTGCAATGGTAGGTAATTCAGGATTGATCCCGACTTGCAATGCCATCAAAGCAGGCAAGCACATTGCCCTGGCAAATAAGGAAACAATGGTAGTTGCAGGCGAAATTATCAATCAACTTGCCATCGAACACAAAGTCAACATTTATCCTGTCGATTCGGAACATTCGGCTATTTTCCAGTGTTTAGTGGGCGAGTTCAACAATGAAATAGAGAAAATTTACCTGACAGCTTCAGGAGGTCCGTTTAGAGGTTTTTCTTCTGAACAACTTGCAAATGTCACCAAAGCCGATGCTTTGAAACATCCAAATTGGGACATGGGGGCTAAAATTACAATCGACTCGGCCACCATGATGAACAAGGGTTTTGAAGTAATTGAGGCGAAGTGGCTTTTTGGTTTAAAGCCCGAACAAATTGATGTGATTGTTCATCCTCAAAGTATTATCCATTCAATTGTTCAGTTTCGCGATGGTTCTATGAAAGCCCAGATGGGATTACCTGATATGAAACTGCCGATTCAATATGCCCTTAGTTTTCCGGAAAGGCTTGATTCTGAGTTCAAAAGGTTCAGTTTTTTAGATTATCCAAAACTCACTTTCGAACAGCCAAATACAAAAAAATTTCGTAACCTTGCACTTGCTTTTGAAGCTTTAAATCAGGGTGGAAACATGCCTTGTATTTTAAATGCAGCAAACGAAGTGGTGGTACAGGCTTTTCTTTCTGACAGAATTAGTTTTCTGCAAATGCCTGAAATCATTGAGAAAACCATGGACAAGGCTACGTTTATAAAAAATCCAAACCTGGAGGATTACATCCAAACAGACAAGGATATCCGCATAATGACATCAGCCATGGTTAAACAACTGGCGATTTAAAATATTTAGAAACAGAAAAATTATTCGATGGAAATAGTATTGATAAAAGCTGCACAACTCATTTTAAGTTTATCCTTATTGGTTATTATTCACGAATTCGGACATTTCGCGCTTGCCCGGTTGTTTAAAACCCGTGTCGAAAAATTTTATTTGTTCTTTGATCCATGGTTTTCGCTCTTCAAGGTTAAAAAAGGCGACACCGAATACGGTGTTGGTTGGTTACCGTTGGGCGGATATGTAAAGATATCTGGAATGATCGACGAGTCGATGGACAAAGAGGCGATGAAACTACCTCCTCAACCTTACGAATTCAGGTCCAAAAAACCTTGGCAGCGTTTGTTAATCATGATTGGTGGTGTAGTAATGAATTTTCTGCTCGCTTTTATCATCTATATTGGTATTCTTTATGCCTGGGGCGAACAATATCTGCCAACAGCAAATGTAAAATACGGTATTGAAATTGATTCTGTCGGAGTGAAAATCGGCCTTCAGAATGGAGATAAAATTCTTTCGGTTGGTAATCAGAAAGTTGAAAATTTTCGTAATGTAATTCCTACAGTCGTTCTCGATAAAGCACCATCCATTCAGGTTGAACGCAATGGTCAAAAGATTGATGTGGAGATTTCAAACGAAGATCTTGTTCTTTTGATGAATAGCAAAGGCGTTTTATCATACAGGCTTCCTTTCTATTATAGCGTTGCCGACTTCGGGAAAGACTCACCGGCCAAAGTCGCCGGTTTAAATGTTGGTGACCAGATTGTTGGAATGAATAATCAGAAATATGAATTTAATGATCAGTTCAAAGCTGCTTTAAAGGATAGTATCGGAAAGAAAATTGTATTGAATGTCATGCGCAACAATAAGGAGATGACATTTTCGATGGTTGTTCCGCAAACAGGAATGCTTGGTATTGTACTCAAACAACAGGATATAGGAGAAATATACGAATTCAAAACTATTAAATACGGATTGCTGGAATCAATACCTGCTGGTATTAGCAAAGGATTTACTACTCTCAACGACTATCTGAAAGGTCTTAAACTGCTTTTCTCTCCAAAGACAAAGGCTTATGAAAGTATGGGTGGTTTTATTGCAATCGGAAATATTTTTCCTGGAGCTTGGAGTTGGTTTGCATTCTGGAGCATGACTGCGCTTCTTTCCATTATTCTGGGTGTCATGAACCTATTGCCAATCCCAGCGCTCGACGGTGGACACGTGATGTTTCTGCTTTTCGAGATGGTTACTGGCCGAAAACCTGGAGATAAATTCATGGAATATGCCCAGATTGTCGGGATGGTTTTGGTTCTTTCACTCGTTCTTTATGCAAATGGAAATGATTTTAGTAAGTACATTTGGGATGATCTAGTTAAACTATTGAAAAGTATTTTTTAACTTTTCAAATAAATATTTAAAGTACTTATTTTTGTATTTTTGCGTAAAACCTTTTAAACTTTTATAATATGAACTTATTAATTATTGCCGGTGTTATTGGTCCTCAGGAGCTTATTGTTATACTGATAGTTGTTGTCCTGATGTTCGGCGGAACTAAAATTCCTGAATTGATGAAAGGCTTGGGAAAAGGGATCAAGGAATTTAAAAACGCGTCGAAAGATGACGATGATCCAACGAAAGAAAAAGACAAAGATAAGATTGAAAAATAAATAGAAAATCCCGCTGCTCGCGGGTTTTTTTTGCTATTTCCAGGATCGTTGATTGCTGTAATTCTATTATCTGGTTAGATTCTTGAGATGAATTCAAGAATTAATTTGAAGTGCCTAAAGTATTTGAAGTGCCTAAAGTTTCAGGCCACCATAAATACTTTAGGCATTCCGAATTTTACGCACTCCAAACTTCTATCTAAAAGAAATCTTCAGAAGTGTCAAGGCTTTGTTCAATGCTTTCAGGATCATCGCAATTAATATTTACCGAAAAATTTACCGGTCGCTCAAACTCGTTTTCGTCATGATATGGCAAACTATGGTCGGCATAAACCTTTTGCATAAAATATCCCCAGATAGGAAGAGCCATGCGTGCTCCCTGTCCTGATTGCAGATCTTCAAAGTGAATACTTCTTAATTCTGCGCCAGTCCATGATCCATTTACCAATTGAGGCGTGATTCCAAGAAACCAGCCATCCGATTGATTCTGAGTAGTACCTGTTTTCGCAGCGATGGGGCCTTTGAACCCGCCATAATCAGGGCTCCAGCGTAATCTTCCACCTGATCCGGCATCAACTACTCCGCGCATTAATTCAATCATCAGGTAAGCTGTTTGTTCATCAATGGCGTCATGTTTTTCAGGGCGGAATGTCGATATCACATTTCCATGACGGTCTTCGATATGGGTTACAAAAATCGGCTGGGTAAAGACACCTTTATTGGCGAATGTGCCATACGCACCAACCATTTCATAGAGGGTAACATCTGAAGTTCCAAGAAACATGGAGGGAACAGGATCTATCGGGCTATAAATACCCATTTTTTTCATCACATCAACTACCGATTGTGGATTGTATTGTTTCATAACCCATGCTGATACCTGGTTTACCGAATGAGCCAGTCCCCATTTCAAGGTCACCATTTTGTCATCGAATTTAGTTTTCCCCGAGTTCTTCGCTTCCCATATGCGGCCATCAGGTAAAATAAACTGCTGTTTTACGTTTGGAACTTTACTACAGGGAGAAAGTCCGTTTTGCATGGCGAGGGTGTATAAAAACGGTTTTACAGTCGATCCGACTTGTCTTTTACCGTCTTTTACCATATCGTACATAAAATGACGGTAGTCAGGTCCGCCAACGTATGCTTTTACGTATCCTGTTTTTATTTCCATCGACATAAACGACGAACGGAGGATACTATAGTAATATTTTAAAGAATCGAGTGGGGATAAGGTAGTGTCGCGGTCTCCTTTATATGAAAATACCGTCATTTCAACCGGGGTATTAAATATGTTTTTGATTTCGTCCCATGATTTCCCGTTTAGCTTTGCAACACGATATCGTTCAGTTTGCCTGATCGATTGATCCATAATATTTTCAACAGCCTCTTTAGACAAATCATTCGAGAAAGGTCGGTTTTTTAGATCTCTCAGATGTTTTGTAAAGGATGGCTGCAAATTGTTTTTCAGGTGCTTATTCACTGCTTCTTCGGCATATCGTTGCATGCGCGAATCAATGGTTGTAACTATCCGGATACCATCACGGTACAAATTGTACGAAGTACCATCGGCTTTTTTATTTTTATTACACCAGCCAAATAAAGGATTAGTTTCCCATTCAACCGAGTCTTCTTTGTATTTTTGAATTTGCCATGCCCTGTAGTTGGATCGTTCGGGTTTGGTTGCATTCATTGCCCCTCTGAGGTACTCTCTGAAATAAGGTGCCGGTCCTGTTTTAAAATCTACTTTGTGGTAATCGAGACTTAGCGGCAAAGTTTGGGTTGCATGACAAATATCTTTTGTGATGTATCCGTATTTTAGCATTTGCGACAATACTACATTCCGGCGTTTAAGCACAAGCTCTGGCCGCCGAATAGGATTGTATAGCGAAGAATTTTTTGCCATTCCAACAAGCATTGCGGCTTGCTCAAGCTGAAGCGAATCGGGGGTTGTGTTAAAATAGACTGCTGCAGCTGTTTTTATTCCCACCGCGAGGTTTAGAAAATCATACTTATTAAGGTACATCGTTAGAATTTCCTCTTTGGTGTAGCTTTTTTCGATCTTTACTGCAATTACCCATTCTTTAAATTTCCGCAGTATCAGTTCCAGTTTATTGTCGAGGTTGTCGCGCGGGAAAAGCATTTTGGCCAATTGCTGACTAATAGTACTTCCTCCTCCTGAATTGGTATCGGCGGTCAAAATTCCTTTTAATACCCTTATCAATCCGCGAATGTCAATTCCTGAATGTTTGAAAAACCTGACATCTTCTGTAGCAACAAGTGCGTTCACCAAATTGGGGCTGAATTCTTCATATTTGACAAAACTTCTGTTTTCCCTGAAAAAATATTTACCTAAAACTACATGATCGGCTGAAACTACTTCAGAAGCCAAAAGGCTTTCCGGATTTTCAAGGTCTTCGAAAGTGGGCATGAACCCAAGCCATCCTTCAGCAATCATGAAAAATAACAGAAAAATGGCTGCAACGGCCAGTCCATATATATACCAGAAGATTCGGATATACTTTTTATATACTGTCATATCTCTTTTCATTCAGAAATAGTTTCAATTTTAGCTGGCAAAGATAATGAAACCCATCTGAATTTCATTTCTTTGAAAACACCGACTAAAACAGACATATATTAATGATACATTCTCATTTAAAATGTAATCCTACATTAAATATTATATGATTTAACTATCATATATATAGGTGCTTAGACTGAAATTACTTTGCCTGATTGAACGGTGAATAAAGAAGCACTTTTTTGATTCAGAATCAGTCGTTTTAGAAGTTCATTTGGAACAAATAAATCATTTTCAAATAAATAGGTTTTAAAAATTTATTGGATTTAATTTTGAACTTAGCGTTTCCTTTTCTTTAATTTGCACAAAACTTTGAGTTTAGTAAGAATAACATATCGATCTATGTACGAAAATCTGGTTATTGTTGAGTCACCTGCCAAAGCAAAAACAATTGAGAAATTTTTGGGTAAAGATTTTTTTGTAACCTCCAGCATGGGGCATATCAGGGATCTCGAGAAAAAAGATTTTGGAATTGACATTCAGAATAATTTTACTCCGAAATACGAAATCTCTTCAGACAAGAAGAAGTTAGTTACAGAACTTAAGAAGCTAGCGAAGGAATCGAAAATGATTTGGCTTGCATCGGACGAGGATCGCGAGGGGGAAGCAATTTCGTGGCACCTGATGGAAACCTTAGGGCTCGATCCGGAAAGAACCAAACGCATTGTTTTTCATGAAATTACCAAAGAGGCCATTTTGAAAGCAGTGCAGAACCCGCGGCCGCTTGACATTAATTTAGTGAATGCACAGCAAGCACGCAGAGTACTTGACCGGATTGTAGGTTTTGAGGTTTCGCCTGTATTGTGGAAGAAGGTTAAACCATCCCTTTCAGCAGGTAGGGTGCAATCAGTGGCTGTTCGGTTTATTGTTGAGCGCGAGCGCGAGATTATCAACTTTACATCCACTTCTGCATATCGGGTAACGGCCAGTTTCCTTGTTCCGGAAAATGATGGTAAAATTTCGGAACTGAAAGCAGAATTAAACAATCGATTTGATACAAAAGCTGAAGCTTATGCTTTTCTTGAAAAGTGTAAGAATGCTGAATATCAAATCAGTGATGTGATAAAAAAACCAGGGAGAAGATCACCTGCACCACCATTTATTACTTCTACATTGCAACAGGAAGCAAGCCGCAAACTTGGATTTTCTGTTTCACAAACCATGAGTATTGCCCAGAAATTGTACGAGTCTGGGAAAATTACATATATGCGTACCGATTCGGTGACACTTTCAGGTTTGGCAATAAATACAGCCAGACAAAAGATTATCAGTTCTCTTGGGGAAAGATATCATCAGTTACGCCAGTACAAAACCAAATCAAAAGGAGCGCAGGAAGCGCATGAGGCAATTCGTCCTGCTTACATTGATCAGGAAGAAATTTCAGGTACCAATCAGGAGAAAAAGCTGTATGACCTGATATGGAAACGCACAATAGCTTCACAAATGGCCGAAGCGGAACTAGAGAAAACAACGGTTACAATTGATATTTCAAATGCTCCTGAAAAATTTATCGCTACAGGTGAAGTCTTGATCTTCGATGGTTTTTTACGGGTCTATATTGAATCTGACGATGATGAAGATCAGAATGGTGGAACCAAAGGATTATTGCCACCGCTTTCAGCAAAACAGATATTACGCGCAGATAAAATTCAGGCAATCGAACGATATACTCTTAAACCACCACGATACACTGAAGCCAGCCTGGTTAAAAAGCTTGAAGAACAGGGAATTGGCCGTCCTTCCACTTATGCACCTATTATCACGACCGTACAAAATCGTGGTTACGTTGTGAAAGAAGATAGAACAGGAACTGAACGGCCTTTCACAGAACTCATTTTATCAGGACAAAAAATTTCAGAAAAAAATAAGACCGAACAGACTGGAGCCGAAAAATCAAAGCTATTTCCTACTGATATCGGCATGGTTGTGACAGACTTCCTGATCAAATATTTTGATCTGATCATGGATTATAATTTTACAGCCAAGGTTGAAAAGGAATTTGACGAAATTGCGGAAGGCGCAATTGTATGGAATGATATGATCCGCAGCTTTTATGATCCATTCCACTCAAAAGTTGAAGGTGCTTTGAATGAAGCAGAACGAACCAATGGAATTCGGATTTTGGGTATTGATCCAACATCAGGGAAAGAACTATCCGTTAAGATTGGACGTTTTGGCCCGGTGGCTCAGTTGGGCGAAGTTGTTGAAGGTGGAGAAAAACCTCAATTTGCAAGCCTCAGGGCCGGACAGCATTTGGAAACCATTACTATTGAAGACGCACTCGAACTGTTTAAATTGCCTCGAACGATTGGCGATTATGAAGGCAAATCAGTAACTGTTGCCATTGGCCGTTTTGGTCCCTATGTCAGGCATAACAGTATTTTTGTTTCGCTTGAAAAAAATGTTGATGATCCTTATACGATCGATCTTGATCGGGCAATTGAATTGATTGAGTCGAAACGGGAGAAAGACAAAAATGCAGTTATTAAAATATTTGAGGAAAATCAGGAAGTAAAGCTTTTAAATGGAAGATGGGGTCCCTATATTTCATTTAAAAAGAACAATTATAAAATTCCAAAGGGAACTGACACTGCGAATATGACGTTTGATGATTGTATGAAGCTGATTGATAATGGACCAACAGTTAAAAAAGGTCGTAAAAAATAAATTTTTTGGGTGAGCCATTTTCTGTTTGCCCGTTTTGTTTAAAAGCGTATTTTCAGAGCTTGATAAAAAAATCATAAATGGACGTGTTGCATTACCTTAATCCTATTGATTTCGAGAAGTTTGAATTTGCTGAATGGGCTAATAATAAACTTTCATTGGGTGCTCTTTTGCAAAAAAATTCTGAAAAGCTCAAGCTTGAAAAGGCAGAATTGGTGATTATTGGTGTTGAGGAGGATAGAAATTCCTTTGCTCCAGGTGCTGGAAAAGCGCCGGATGAAATCAGGAAATATTTATATAATTTAAATCGGATAGGATCAAGGGCTAAAATTCTTGATATAGGTAATCTGAAAATCGGCCAAAGTGTCAATGATTCGTACTTCGCATTGCGAGATATTTGCGAATATTTCATTGGAAACAAACAAACCCTCATTGTTTTGGGCGGAAGTCAGGATTTAACGTTTGGAATAACAAAAGCATTCGATGGCAGATTATTTAATTTGGTAACACTTGATCCGAAATTCGATTACTGGAAAGGAAAAAAAAACGTCAATTCAGAGAATTACCTGAATTTGATTTTCGAAAAGCAGAAAAATCTATATTCATACACCGCATTGGGTTACCAGAACTATTTTGTCGATGCTACAGAACTCGATCAATTTAATAATTTTTATTGGGATGTAAAACGGCTTGGGCAGATTCGATACGATCTGACGTGCACAGAACCAATATTACGAAATGCAAATGTATTTAGCTTTGATCTGAATGCCATTCGTTATCAGGATGCCCCCGGCCAATCATTTGCATCACCCAATGGACTTTATTCTGAGGAAGCCTGCCAATTGGCCCGATATGCCGGAATATCTGATGAATTGAACATTGCAGGATTTTTCAATCTGATTCCTGAAAATGATCAATCTGGGAGTTCGTCAATGTTAATGTCACATGTTGTATGGCATTTTATTGAAGGTTTTGTTAACCGAAAAGTGGAGGATCCAAAGGAAGATTCAGATGATTTCAACCAATATATTGTTGATATGTCAGATATGAATATGACTTTGTTGTTTTTTCAAAGCCGAATTTCAGGGCGATGGTGGATGGAAATTTCAGATTTCGAGAAAAGCAGATCTGAGAAGTATTTAATACCTTGTGATGAAGATGATTACACGAAAGCATCGCATGGTGAAATTCCTGACAGATGGTGGAAAAACATTCGTAAAATGCACAAGAGACAAAATAAATGAGTATTAAATTCGTTCAGTGACATTAGATAATATCGCTATTTGATGTACAGATTATCTTTTTAATTCTTTACTTTACGTTGTTTGGGCGAGATCAAGTCGCAATAGTGCTTTTATGAAAAAAATATTTTGCTTTTTATTTTTATATATAATAGCTAACTTAGCCGCAATTGCCCAGCAAGATCCGCAATTCACTTTTAACAAGATGACTCAGTTATCAGTTAATCCTGGGTCTGCGGGGAACGATGGGGTTGTAAATGGCTTGATATTAAATCGTTATCAATGGGTTGGCATAGCAGGAGCGCCTAAGACCCTATTGTTTAGCGTAGGAGGTGCCACACAATTATTGGGATTTGAAAGTGGGGTCGGATTGAATATTATGAGTGATGATTTGGGAAACCAAAAAAATATTTCGGTAAATTTTGATTATGCCTACCGAAAAAAGATAAGTTTGGGAGATTTGGCAATTGGAACTTCAATCGGATTTTATAGCATTGCCTTCGGTGGTGAATGGACTGTTCCGGATGGGGATAATTGGGTACTCAATGATAATTTCGTACCTAAGCCAGGTAGCCAGTTAGCTTTTGATGTTGGACTGGGAGTTCTTTTAAAGTCGAATGATTATTATTTAGGGGCATCTGTTACACATTTAAACCAGGCCGCATTGGTTTTTCAAGATCAGGCGAGTACATACCTGGCACGACATTACTATCTGTCAGGGGGGTACAATATCAGTTTGGCTGATCCGTTATTTGAAATACAACCATCAGTGCTTTTTAAGACCGATATGGTTGCTTATCAGGCTGATATTACTGTTGATCTGGTATATAAGAAAAGATATTCAGCTGGTTTGAATTACCGGATCAATGATGCGATAGGAGTTCTTTTAGGATTTGAAATGGTAAACGGGCTAAGAATTGGTTATGCCTACGATATAATGACTTCTGCTTTGTCTGGGTATGGATATGGATCCCATGAATTATACCTGGGTTACAGTTTTGATATGGGCAAAAACAGAAGTAAAAAATATAAGAGTGTAAGATTTTTGTAAAGAAAAAATTTGAAGCAATATACAGCTGTAATATGAAAAAACATTTTTCTATTGGGTTAGTTATTTTGGCAGTTGCGACTTTGATAAGTTGTAATAAATCAGGCAATGGAGAACTAACAGGGGCTAAAGGGAGAGGGAAATGGTTTGAACCAACTCCTTATGGGATGATTTTTGTCCACAGAGGTGCATTTAATCTTGGTCCAAACGATCAGGACGTTACTTCATCCAATACGCCATCGAAAACCGTTTCGGTTGATGCTTTTTGGATGGATGACACCGAAATTACCAACAATGAATACCGACAGTTCATTTCCTGGGTTCGCGATTCAATAGCAAGGACAATGCTGTCTGATCAATTTCCTGAATTCATGATTACTGAAGACCGGAAAGGGAATCCAGTTGATCCGCCAAGGATAAATTGGAACGAGAAACTGGAGTGGGATAACCCTGATTATGCTGAAGCACTCGCGGGAATGTTTGTTCCCGAAGCAGAACGATTTTTTAAGAAAAAAGAAATCGATGCCCGCAAATTATTCTATGAATACCATTGGATTGATTTAAAACAGGCAGCCAGAAGAGCAAACAGGTATAATTACGATACGCAAAGTTATAAAGGCAATGTGATGGACTATAAAGGTGAAGAAAAGGCGATTGAGAACCGGTCTTCATTTATTATGCGTAATCAGGTTCCCATTTATCCTGATACATTATGCTGGATCAGAGATTTTACATTTTCATACAATGAGCCTTGGGCAACACGTTATTTTTGGCATCCCGGATTTGATGATTATCCGGTTGTAGGTGTTGCCTGGGAGCAAGCCAAAGCGTTTTGCAATTGGAGGACTAAGCTTCTCAATGATTATCTTTCGGGTCGCAAAGAAGCTACTTTGCAAGACTACCGTTTGCCCACCGAAGTTGAATGGGAATATGCAGCAAGAGGCGACAAGCAGTTATCTATGTTTCCATGGGGAGGTTACTATACTCGGGAGAAAGATGGGACATTCCTCGCCAACTTTAAGCCTTTGAGAGGTAATTACGTTGAAGATGGAGGAATGGCCACAATGAAAGTTGGAAGTTACGATCCCAATGATTTTGGGCTTTATGATATGGCTGGAAACATTGCTGAATGGACGAGTTCAGCTTATGATGAATCCGCATACCAATACATCAATGATTTTAATCCGAATTTCGAATACAGTGCAAAACTTGATGATCCACCTGCAATGAAACGTAAAGTAATCCGCGGGGGATCCTGGAAAGATATTTCGTCTTTTCTACAGGTTTCAACCAGAAGTTTTGAATATCAGGATACTACAAAATCGTACATTGGATTCCGATGTGTCCGTTCTTCTTTTGGCAATGAATTTTAATTACTATCTATAATTTTGATCTCATGAATATTGGCGAAATACTTAAGTCGAAAAGGTGGAAAGTGTTGATGGGTTATGTTTATGGTTGGGGAGCCTCTTTGGTACTTATCGGTGCATTATTTAAACTTCAACATTGGAATCATGCGGGAATCATGCTTACCATAGGGCTATTGACCGAAGCCTTTATTTTCTTTCTTTCTGCTTTCGAGCCTCCTATGGAGTTACCTGATTGGGCTCGGGTTTATCCGGAACTTCAGGATGATTTTGAGATTTTGGAAACCGGAGAAGATCTAAAATCAGATAACAAAAGCAGCCTCGATTTATTACTTAGCAGTACAAACGTCAGCCCGGAACTTTTGACCAAAATTGGGAAAAGTCTGACCGATTTGTCAAATACTGCTTCCAGTATTAGTGATATTTCTGCAGCCACTTTGGCTACTGATATTTATGTCAGAAATCTCAATACAGCTTCCGAATCGATGATTGCATTCTCCGATGTGAATACTCAGGCAAATGTAACATTGAATAATTCAATTGGAGAACTTGTAACTTCATACAGTAGTACCGCCAGTAAAATTTCTGAGACGGGTGATGGTATGCTTTCAAAACTGAATGAATCGAGCCTTAAGTTTACCAAACAAATGGATGATTCAGGAAACAAGCTTGTCGAATCTTATCAAAAACTCTCAGGTTCTATTGAAAAGGGGTTTAAAGATTTAGATCAGAATTCTTCCAGTTATGGTGATAACCTTCATAAGTTAAATAAAAATATTGAATCACTGAATGTTACCTATGAAAAGCAAATAAAGGGTACGAGTGAGCAATTTCATGTTTCAGCCAAGTTTTTCGAAGACATCAATCAAATGAATCAGATGATTGCTTCATCAGTTCAGGAAATGAAAAAATACAAGGAAAATGCTGAAAAATTGAACTCACACCTTGATGCTCTTAATTCGATTTATGGAAATATGCTAGGTGCCATGAATTATAAAAAGAAGTAATTTAATAGATCGAATACTATGTCAAGTAAAAATTGCCCGGAAACTACTAGGCAGAAAATGATAAATATGATGTACTTAGTGTTGACAGCAATGTTAGCGCTGAATGTATCTGCAGAAGTGCTTCAAGCTTTCAAGATCATTGATTCTAGTTTAGGGCAAACTTCAAATAATGTTAAGGGGAAAAATGATCAGATATACAGCTCATTTGATGCTGCATATATCCAAAATCCAAGTAAAGTAAAAGAATGGAAAGACAAGTCAGACCTGGTAAAGGAAAAGACAAGAACGTTGATCGCTAAGATTAATGATTTAAAGGAAGAATTGGCACTTCAGGCAGGTGGTATTGCTTTAAAAAATGCTGAGCCAGGTTTTGTTTTGACAGAAGATGTTCCTATAGTAATCAATAGTAAGGGTGATACCATTATAGTTAAGAATGAAGCCGATTTAAATAAACCTTCTGAAATTATGATTCGATTGAAGAAGGGTGAAGATTTAAAAAATAGCTTAAACGAATGTCGTGATTTTTTAGCCACTTTTTTACCTGAAGGTATTCAGCGCGAAAATTTCATTAAACAGATGGATACTTCGGATCCAAAAACGAATGAAGGTTTAGAAAAAAAGACTTGGGAAGTAGCTCATTTCGAAGAAAAACCACTGATCGCGGTAATTACTCTGCTTTCAAAAATGCAAATTGATGTTCAGAATGCTGAAACAAATATTATTTCAACGTTATATAGTAATATTGATGCTGCCTCTTTTAAATTCAATAAATTAGGAGCAAGGATTTTACCTAAATCGACTTACGTACTTGTAGGTGAACCGTTTGAAGCTGAAATATACCTGGCTGCTGAGGATACTACTCAGCAACCTGAGATATTTGTTAATGGTAGCAAATTAACCATGCGCGAAGGTAAAGGTATATACAAGGTTTCTGCCAATGAAGTCGGCAATTTCAAGTGGGAAGGTAAAATTCTTTTTAAAAATCCGGAAGGGAATATTGTTCCTTATCCATTTAAAGGGGAGTATCAGGTTGGCAGGCCCAGTGTGACCGTTTCTCCCACCAAAATGAATGTGTTTTATTTAGGGATTTCTAACCCGATTAGTGTTTCATCTTCTGGGATAGCTTCCCAAAATCTTGATGTCACCACTACCAATGGTCGGATTGAAAAAGTGGGAGAGGAATTTTTCGTTGTTCCTGCAAAGTTAGATATTACCGGTAAAAATACTTCTATTTCAGTTACAGCTATTACGCCAGGTACTGGTGAAAGAAGGCCGATGGGATCGTTACCTTTCAGGGTGAAAGAAGTTCCACCACCAGTTGCAACAGTTGCCGGATTAAATGGTGGAAATTTGAAAAAGGAAGAGCTGGTAGCAGAGGAAGGTATATTTGCTGAGCTAAAAGATTTTGACTTTGACCTGAAGTTTAAAATCACTCAGTTTGATGTCACAATAGGTGGGGCAGGTACCTATGTGAAGACCTATAAATCGACAGGAAATCGTTTTACACAAGAACAAAAGGATCAGTTTTCCAAAATATCGACAGGCTCTATAATTTTTATTGATAATATAACAGCTAAAGGTGATGATGGCTCTAATCGACCGTTGTCCAATATTAGTTTTAAAATAAAATAGTCATGAAAAAGGTTTTAGTATTCATTGGAGTAATGGCTTTCTTGCTTGGTGCAACCAATCAGGAATCAAAAGCGCAGATAATTGATGGTGCATATAAACGGGAGGATCTTTCAAAACGGAAACCGACTCCTCTTCCTTATGTAAGGGAAGCAGATGTTATGTGGTCAAAGAAAGTCTGGCGGATTATCGATCTTCGCGAAAAGATGAACCAGGCCTTGTATTTTCCTACCAAGGAAGTAGAAGGAAGGATCAATTTGGTAAACCTTCTGCTTGCAGGAATTAAAGACGGAAAACTCACCGCTTATGATGCCAAAAGTGATGACGAATTCAAAATCCCTATGACTTACGAGCAAGTAAAAGAAGCTTTTGGTGCAACTACCAGGACACGAAAAGTCAAAGATCCAGATACTGGAGAATTGGTGGATAAAGTTGTGCCCGGTGAAGTCCGATCAGAAGAGGTTAAACAATTTATGTTGAAAGAAGAATGGTATTTTGATAAGTCAACCTCTACATTGAACGTACGGATAATAGGTATTTGCCCTATTCGGGAATACTTCCGTGACGAAGATGTAAATATGGAAGCAGTTCAGCAACAGCAGGTTTTTTGGATCTATTATCCGGAAGCCAGGGATCTTATGGCTGCCAGCGATATTTTTAATTCTGAAAATACAGCACGTACTTCATCTTTTGATGATGTTTTCCTGAAAAGAATATTTAATTCTTATATCGTGAAAGAAGCCAATGTTTATAATAATCGTGGTATTAATTCGTATCTTTTAGGAAAAGATGCCATGCTGGAAAGCAAACGTATTGAAAACGATATTTTCGATTACGAACAAAACCTTTGGGAATATTAGTATTTCGAAACATAAGTTAAAGTCTTATGGGGAATTCCTGATAAGGCTTTTTTTTTGAGTATTGCAATATATGAATCTCAGTATCGTTATTTGGTGGAATATTATAGGAATATGTATAAGACACTGTTTATAGGTTTGTTTGTACTTGTCCTTCTGAGTTCATGTAACAAGGATTGGAAAAGTCAGCTGACGAGCGCGCAGAACAGAAAGCCTTATTTTGAGCCGATACCCTATGGAATGAAATTTATTAAACAGGGAAGCTTAAATATTGGACCCTCCGATCAGGAAGTTGATCAGGCCAATACTCCAGTTAAAACTGTTTCTGTTCCTTCTTTTTGGATGGACGATACCGAAATTACCAACAATGAATACCGGCAATTTGTAGATTGGGTCAGAGATTCTATTGCCCGTCAGTTGTTGTCGGAAACGATCCCTGAATTTTTAATTACCGAAGGCGCAAAAGGTGCGATTCTTGAAACGCCGCATCTAAACTGGTTGGAACCTATTGAATGGAATAATCCTGAGTATCAAACTGCCCTTGAGGAAATGTACATTCCTGCGGTAGAAAGGTTTTTTAACAGAAAAGAAATTGATGCCAGGAGGTTGCGGTATGAGTATTATTGGGTTGACTATAAACAGGCAGCTAAAAGAGCAAATAGTTACAATTATGAGAAACAGAGCTATGCGGGAAGTATAACTGATGCCACAGGTAAGGCTAATCCAATTCAAAACCGGTCCTCTTTTGTCATGAGGGAATCAACTCCAATTTATCCTGATACTTTGGTTTGGGTACGAGATTATACTTTTTCTTACAATGAACCATTGACTGAAAAATACTTTTCGCATGTTGCCTACGACGATTATCCGGTCGTTGGGGTTACCTGGGCACAGGCAAAAGCCTTTTGTAACTGGCGAACGAAGCAGCTGAATGCTTATCAGGAAATAATTAAAATGCCATCGGTGATGGATTATCGGTTACCAACTGAGATCGAATGGGAATACGCTGCACGAGGTGGCCATCAAATGACTTTATATCCTTGGGGCAGTTACTATACACGTGACATGGAAGGTAATTTTGTGGCAAATTTCAAACCATTACGTGGAAATTACGTCTCCGACAGCCAGAACAATATAACCACAGCAAAGGTTGCTAATTTCATTCCCAATTCTTATGGATTATATGATATGGCGGGCAACGTGGCCGAGTGGACTTCAAACGCATACAACGAATCCGGATATGAGATGATTTCTGATTTCAGTCCCGATTTTCAGTACAGTGCAAAACCGGAAGATCCTCCGGCAATGAAGCGTAAAGTAATCCGGGGCGGTTCATGGAAAGATATTGCCTATTACATTCAGGTATCAACCCGAAGCTTCGAGTACCAGGATTCTGCAAAATCATACATCGGATTTCGTTGTGTAAGAAGTACTTTCAAACCCAATTACTGGGAATAAAATTAAAAGGGAAATCCATTTTACTGAAATTCCCCGAATTCGATATTTATTGGCTATCGGTCAAACAAATTCTTCTCCTTTGTTCATTCTGACATCATTTACAAACTGACGAATTTGCTGTTCATCTTCTTTTTTGCAAATTAGCAGAATTCCTTCTGATTCTACCACAATATACCCATCCAATCCGTTTAAAACAACCAGTTTATCTGTGGGCATATTTACTATGCAGTTTTTCGAATTGTAAAGCATGACATTTTTTCCTGAAACCGCATTTCCCTGAATGTCTTTATTGCTGCTTTCATACAACGATCCCCAGGTACCAAGATCACTCCATCCAAAATCAGAACACAATACATAAACATTGCTGGCCTTTTCCATTATTCCGTAGTCGATCGAAACGTTTTGGCATTCAGAATAAGTTTTATTCAGGAATGGGATTTCATCAGCAGTTCCATAAAGTTTGGTTCCTTTTCTGAACAAATCGGAAACAGAACTTAAATGCGTTTCAAAAGCTTTCAGAATAGAAGGTAGAGACCATATAAAGATGCCCGAGTTCCAGAAAAATTCGCCACTTTCCAGAAATATTTTGGCAAGCTGAAGATCAGGTTTTTCTGTAAAGGTTTTTACTTTGTGCAGGTTTTCTGATTCATTCTCAATTTCTTTCGTTTCTATCTGTATGTATCCGTATCCAGTTTCGGGACGACAGGGAGTGATTCCGAGGGTAAGTAATGCATCGTTGTTGCTTACAAACTCAAGTCCTTTTTTGACCTGTTCCAGAAATATGTCCACTTGTTGAATATGATGATCAGAAGGTGCAACAATAATATTTGCTTCAGGATTAATAGTTTGTATCTTGTAACAGGCATATGCGATACATGGCGCCGTATTTCTACGAAGTGGCTCAAGCAGTACCTGATCTTCGCGAAGTTCAGGCAATTGTTTCATGACAAGATCTTTGTAGTCAATGCTGGTGACAACATAGAAATTTTCGTCAGGACAAATTTTTGTGAACCTGTCGTAGGTTTGCTGAATAAAAGTACGGCCTGTTCCCAGAATATCAAGAAATTGTTTGGGCATGTTGCTCTTGCTAAGTGGCCAAAACCGGCTGCCGATTCCACCAGCCATTATAACGCAATAGGTATTGTTCATGTTGTAAGTTGTTTTCAGTGTGTAATTTAGTGAGTTGTTAATCTCGATTGAACGCTCTTTCCTGATGGCTAATTTATGAGCCAGAATCATTTATGAAGATAAGGAGTTTAAAATTAAAACCATCGAAAAAATGACTGCTTTTGGAATATTTGTACCTTTAGGCCAAACATTTTCAGGTGATATAGCATTTTGATTGTTATTGTAACGATTAAATATCGAATTGATGCCTGTGTATGTAAATAGGTTGTTTATTGAAAGTAATAAAATCGGAGAATGAATATTTTTAACCAGACCGGAAAATATTTTGCTTTAATGTTAAAAGTATTTGCCAAACCGGAAAAACATAGTCTCTACGTCCGTCAAACATTTAACGAGATTGAAAACCTCGGTGTTAAGTCGGTGGGAATTGTAATTATAATTTCACTCTTTATGGGCGGAATCATGACCCTTCAGGTAGCCTATAACATGAGCAATCCGCTGTTACCAATAACATTGATTGGTTTGGGGAACCGTGATACTTTGATCCTCGAGTTCTCATCCACCATTTTAGCATTGATCATGGCCGGAAAAATCGGGTCGAACATTACTTCTGAAATTGGTAGTATGAAAGTTACCGAGCAGGTCGATTCACTGGAAATCATGGGAGTAAATTCGGCGGGTTATCTGATATTGCCTAAAATAATTGCAGTGGTTCTTATTTTTCCGCTTTTGTATATTCTCAGTGTGTTTTTTGGAATTATTGGTGGCTTAATTGTTGGACCTGCTGTTGGTGCTGTTACTGCTACTGATTATTTAAATGGTATTCAGTTTTCATTTAAAGCATACTATGTATTTTTTTCGCTGATTAAATGCCTGGTTTTTGGATTTCTGATTGCCTCAGTCTCCGCATTCTTTGGTTATACTGTTGAAGGGGGCGCTTTCGACGTAGGTACTGCCAGCACAAGGGCAGTAGTAAATACCAACATCCTGATCCTGGTTTGGGATTTGATTTTAACTCAGTTGCTTTTATGATCAAAATTAGAAATATATACAAATCGTTTGAAAACAAGGATGTTCTGAAGAATATCACGAAGGATTTCAATATTGGAGAAACAAACCTTATTATTGGCCGAAGCGGGTCGGGGAAAACAGTATTGTTAAAATCGATTGTTGGATTGCTGGAGGTTGACAGCGGGCATATATTTTATGACGACCGCGATTTTACCTTGATGAACCTCCGTGAACGAAAAAAAATGAGACAGGAGATGGGCATGGTTTTTCAGGGTGGGGCATTGTTCGATTCTCTAACTGTTGAAGAAAATATCAGGTTCCCACTCGATATGTTTTCTGAGCTTTCATCTGCGGAGAAACAAAAACAGGTCGATTATTGCCTCGATCGCGTAAATTTAAACGATGTCAATAAATTGTATCCTTCTGAAATTTCCGGAGGAATGCAGAAACGGGTGGCTATTGCACGGGCCATTGTGCTAAACCCAAAATACTTGTTCTGTGACGAACCCAACTCAGGACTCGACCCTGAAACGTCTATTTTGATTGATGAATTGGTACACCAAATTACTGTTGACCTGAAAATTACCACCATTATCAATACCCATGATATGAACTCAGTGATGGAAATCGGCGACAATATCCTGTTTATCTCCGATGGCGAAATGTGCTGGGAAGGCAACCGCAAGGAAATTCTACATGCCGACAACCATAAACTCCAGGAATTTGTGTTCGCCAACAAACAGTATCAGAAGATTCGGGATGATAAAATTAATGATCAATGATGGGGTCAATCAAATCGAAGATTTCTAATCACTTGTGTGACGGGAACACTGGGGTTATATCTTGTTCCCAGACCAGCACTTTGCGAAAATAAAGCAAATTGACTTTCAAAAAATAAACCTCTATTCTCTGAAAGAATTTGGAATTTATACCAAAGTGAATTATCGCTTACCCAATCGGTATAAATCATCGTTCAAACTCCTTTTTCCTATCAACTAAGCAACACCTGTCCGCTTTGGCGGAAAATCCGACCCTTTGCGGAATCCCCTGCGTTTGACTGAGACTTCGTGAATAGCAGTGATTACAAATCCCATTTCAAAAGGTGAAGATTGCAAATCTTCACCAGCTACTGCAAGCGTTTATGCATATCCTGAAGAGCAGGGTAACTGATGTTAAGTGCTGGCGTTTTTCATTTCAATTTTTTGTCTAATCTTAATATTTCAAGAAGCTCCTTGTCATTACGTTTGTCTGTTATATTCATGCCAGGCATTAATCCAGGATATCCAAGATTTACTGTCAATTCATTTTTGCCTGAATAATTTAAAGGGTCAATAACTATCCAGTCACAAATAGCTGATGAAAAACCTGCCCAAAAATATCCAGTGTATATTATCCTTTTTTCAATAGTAATAGCAAATGCTCTTTCATGAGTCTGATTGTGTTGGACATCATTCAACCAAATTGCTGGTTTATCCGAAATCTTAAAAGTGTAATTTACTGAATCGTACCATTGAATGTCCTCATATTTAATCAATGCAGTATCATTTAGCACAACTGAATTAATATTGATTGCATATCCATTCGCGGCCTTTGTAAATGATTTTAATAAGTACAATTCAATCTTTCTATCCGATTTCTCTGTGTCGTTTTCCTTTTTGCAACTCGATAGCTGCAAACAGCAAAGAATTAAAAGCAAAACAAAGTTTTTCATTTGATTTTATTTTTTTTAAGTCTGTTAAATAAAGATTCAATAGTTCATCCAGTTTGAGATGCGCCAATACGCTTGCACTTAACGTTGGAAGCACACGCACAAGCAATCCTCGCTAGCTACCGGGACTGAGCGGTAAGATGCACACCGAAAACCACCGCTGCCGCACTTGACGGGTAGCTGATGTTGGGCGTAGGCAATTATTTAACTTCTAATTTATTTGCAATCATTATTGATCCACTTGCAAGGTCATGAATTGCCCGTCTATTAATATTAAATGTAACTGTAAGAAAAGACAACCATCCCAGAATTATTTTGATAATAAATCTAAAAATAACTAGATAAAAAGATAGTTTCTTTTCAGGATTTCTAAAATCTCTAACTCTAATATTCATAAACAACTGACCAATTGTACATCCCAATGTCACTAATATTGGTTCATAAAGTATTATTACAATCACAAAGGTAATTCCTCTGACAAAGCCTGATACATCTCCAATTTTTTCGAATAGAGCAGAAATCCCAAGTGCAATTAGTAAAAGACAAATACCATCTATTAGAATTGATATATATCTTGTTTTAATTGTTGGCAGTTCATATACTTTGGAATAATCTATCTTCTCTTTTTTTTCAGCAATCTCTTCGGCTTTTATGTATTCTGGTATCAAATTTTGATCAAGAATGCTATCATTTACATATGAATCATTTTTCTCTATCATAGTTTAATAATTTAAGTGATTAGCTCTCATTTTTTTTTGCTTACGCCCAACGTTGGAAGTTATATGCAGAGGCGGATTGCGGGCGATTTCCTGTCAATCCCGGTTAACCGGGACTGAACGGAAAGATACACTCCGAAAACCATTACTGCCGTGGTTGTGACTGGTTTTTCATTCCTCCGATTTTATAAGTTGATTTTATTAAGCTTTCTCTTTTTATTTAAATATTTCTTTGATTTTAACCAGACATCCTCATTATCGGTAATTCTTACAAAAATAGAATCACACTTTATGTTTTTATAGCATTTAGCGAATACAACATCCAATTCAGAACATTCCTTTTCTATAGCAGTACTGTCCTCTAATTGTAGTTTTGTGCAGTAGGAGATTCCTGGATATATTTTTTTATTACTCAAAACTGGATAGAAGGCACGAATCTGTGGTTTTGTGTCAATTTCTTCAATTTGATTCTTAAAACCCGAATTGCGTCTTATTTTCCTATCTAGTTTTTCCATTTTTGCAAGTAGTTCAGGTTCATTTTTATAGTGCCATAACTGGGGTTCTGTTTAAGTAACCATGAACACATTTGCATACTGTATTCTGCCATTACATAATCCTTTTGTTCTATCCAATTTTCTGCATCTTTGATACAATCAATAGCATCTTTCCCTTCTGCCATGAATACACCAATAGATACATAGTCAATTTTCCATTGATCCGAGTATTTCCCAAAAATCATGGTTATACAACTTCGAAGATCTCCAGTTCCTACTATAGCCGTTGTTAATGCCATCTCTTTACAATTTGAAACAAATTTCAGAGAAAAGGTTTTTATTTCTTCGTCGTCAAAAAGCACATCAACTGTTGACTTTTCAAATGTACTCTTTTGATAATATATGTTTTGCGCATCAAAGGGAAACTCAAACAAGCCATATCTTAAAGAATAAAAAACGCTATCTAATTTCAAGTTTTTTAATTTAAACGAGAATGAATCATTTAGTAAGCGAAGAGATTTATCGTATTCTCGTTTCATTACTGAAGTACAAAAATCACTTTCTAATTTCCAGATGTCTGTAGAAATTGGTTCTGGAATTTCATACCCTTTCTTTTTCTCAATGAAGCTACAGCCTGTAATAAGGCTAATTAAGATGGAAAATAGCAAACCATAAGTAAGCTTTCTTATGTCATATTTATCTTTCATTCCTTATAGTATTTTATTATCTTTCATTTGGTTCATGCACTTAAAATTACCCTCAACATTAGAAGCACTCACTCAAACAGTCCTCGCTAGCTACTGGGACTGAGCGAAAAGATACACTCCGAAAACCATTGCTGCCGAATTTACAGGTTGCTGATTAGCGGTTCGTTGTTCTTTTTTCGTCATCATAGTCCATCTTATCTTGTACTTTCTTTAAAGTCAAATCCCTGCAAATAGGCAATTTTCCACCTCCCATTTTCTTTTGTTACTTTAAATCTATAGGTAAATTCTTTCCACCCAGGTGCCTCATTTAATTCAGTCTTCCCCCATTTCCAATTTAATTCCCCTTTTTTACTATTTAAGTTAATTATCTCCACCTCAACTAAGTCCCAAGGATTTGGTTTGTCGTAAGGAACATCTTGGCAGAGACACCAAGGATTTACATCATTTGCAAAAATGAATGTCGGCAGCTCATAAGTATTCCATTTTTCGAACTCATTGCTTTTTATCTTCCTATCTAGTGTTTGGATGATTTGATTATAGTTCTCAATAAACTCTTTTGCAAAAAAGTTTGTCTCTTTTAACTTGTCAAGATTCAATTTGTGTTTGTTAAAATCAAATCCAATGCAAATGCTGTCTTTGCTGTCAGTTAATGCAGGTAACAGGTCAATTGAGTTTTTGGATTCACTCCAATTAAGCACTTGTCTAATAAGATTCTGAATTTGCTCTTTGTCGCCTGTCACCGAAGTCGTTTTACTCTTGGACTGATAGCATCCAAAGAGTAAGAATCCAAGTACGAAAACAGTCAGCCTTATATATTTCATTTTCTATTTATTTCTATGTGCAGAGTCGCCATACAATGAACGGCGCTGGTGTCGATTTGCAATCGACACCTCTTAAATTGCGTATCTGTGATCCGTACCCAAAGCCATAAAGTTAAGGCAATCTTAGAATATTTTGTTGTCTTGGCAGGATTACAAATTAGTAGTGGTCGAAAGATTGTTATGAAAGGTGATAATTATGACAAATAATAGACTAAATTGTGAAACTTAAAAAACAAGGTGTTTTATTAACAACGGCGAGCATAAATGGTTGATAAATAGTATA
>Ga0209124_10000196_pt1 | contig 43289 bp, 43 predicted proteins | sample BarGraIncu01122A_FD_184502 | JGI IMG/M metagenome (GOLD analysis project Ga0209124, IMG submission 184502) | Arctic peat soil microbial communities from Barrow, Alaska - Barrow Graham LP Incubations 011-22A (SPAdes) (version 2) | ecosystem: Environmental > Terrestrial > Soil > Wetlands > Peat...
CCGTTTCACGGATTCGCCTATGATGCGTCCGGCAAGGTTGTCCTTATACCTGCGAACGGCAGCAGTATGCCGGTTCCCGACCGATATCATGTCCATGCGTACAGGGTTGCAGAGAAATATGGCTTTATCTGGCTCTGGAACGGGAACTTCACGGATGAACTTCCCGAAATCCCTTTTTTCCCGTACCTGCGGCAGGGATTCACATACGGAAGCTTTTCCGAAGTCTGGCCGGTTCATTATACAAGGGCCATTGAAAATCAATTGGATGTTGTCCACCTGCCTTTTGTACATGGTAATTCAATCGGCCGCGGAAACAAAACCCTGGTCAATGGACCGGTTGTTACTTGGGAAGAAAATTGTATGACCTTTTATGTTGATAATGTCACGGACGACGGGGCTGCAGTACCCTTAAAACCGGAAGAGATCCGGAATTATAAGGATCTTTTCCATCTTCAGTTCCAGATGCCGAATATCTGGCAGAATATCATCAGCGACGATATCCGTATAGTTGCCGTTTTTGCTCCGATAGACGAATCCAATACCCGTATTTACCTGCGTTTCTATCAGAAATTCATGAAAATTCCTGTTCTCAGGCAAATGGTTAACAGCATGAGCAATATAAGCAACAAATATATCCTGCATCAGGACAGGCGCGTGGTTCTGACACAAATCCCCAAAAAGACGGACCTCAAAATGGGGGAGAACCTTATTCAGGGAGATGCACCTATCATCGAATACCGCAAAAGAAGAGCTCTACTGCGGGTTGAAACCTGATTTTAATCACATTTTTCCAAATATGATAATCAAATTTGTGTGTATACCATAAAAAAGCTAAAAAATAGCTTGTATTGCTGTGCATTTTTGATACAATAAAACTAGAAAAACCAGAAGAGTTTTATTAGTTTTGGAGGGCGATATGGAGCTGGCTGACAGGATATTTTATGGAGCCATTGAGGAGTTCAGGAAAAACGGGGTAAAGTTTACCATGGATTCCCTTGCTTCGCGGCTGGGAATCAGTAAGCGCACATTATATGAGACCGTTCCATCCAAAACAGATGTGTTTGAGATGGTCATTGACCGGACATTTGCGGATGTTAAAAGACAGCAGAAAGAAATTTTTGAGAACAGCGGGATGTCCCTTGAGGATAAGCTGAAGAGGCTCTTTACCATCGTTCCGTCCTATTCCGAGGTGATGGATTACCGGAGGGTCAACGAAATCAAGCGGGTATATCCGCAGCTTTATCAAAAGATCCACGAATATCTTAGCAGTGACTGGGACCGTACGATTGCGCTCCTCAAAGAGGGCATGGACGCGGGTATAATCAGGCGTAAAAATATAGTTGTACTTAAGGTGCTGCTTCTGGAAATTTTCGAACGTCTTCTCGACGGTTCTTTTCTTATTCAGAACAATATTTCCTATGAGATGGCGATGAACGATACGCTTTCCATTGTCTTTGACGGGATTCTTACAGCGGATAATAGACCCGGGGGCGGACAAAATTAATAAGGGAACAGAGGTGGATCTTCATGATCACATTTGATAATCAGGTATTCCATGCCAGGACTGCCAATACCTCCTACCTGATCCGCATCCATGATGCGGGATATCTTGAGCATCTTTACTATGGTGACAAAATACGCCGGGCATCCTGTTACGATGCTCTATTCGAGAAAATTGCTGCAGGTTATGGAAATACGATCGCAGCACCGACTGATTCGAAGCTGACTCTCGACAACCTCTGCATGGAATATTCGTTTGCAGCAACCGGCGACTACCGTCATGCACCCCTTTGCATGAAGATGCCGGACTTCGGGTATTCCAACGATTTTCGATATCACAGTCATACGATTTATGAGGGGACATACAGTGAAAACGGACAGACCAAAATGCCTTTCGCAAAAGGCCGCGCACAGACCGGTAAATCCGGGTCTGCCACCCTTGATATTACGCTGAAGGATACTGTGTATCCGGTGTATCTGCATTTGATTTATACGTTTTTTGAACAAAGTGATGTGATCACAAGGCGCGTCAAAATAGAAAACCAATGCGAAAAGGACATCTGTATTTCCAAAATAATGAGCCTGATGATGGATTTGCCGGACAAGGACTACAATCTTCACACTTTCGACGGCCTCTGGGTGAAAGAAAGGCATGAGAACAAAAAGGTGCTCGTATCAGGACTATATATCAACGATTCGACGACCGGGAGTAGCTCGAACCGTCATAATCCATTCATCATGCTGTCCAAAGAGAACTGCACGGAAGAACACGGTGAATGTATGGGTGTTAACCTGATTTATTCGGGAAATCATTACGAGGCAGTCGAAGTATCCGGTTATGGGAAAGGCCGTGTCATGACAGGCATTAACCCTTTTCAATTTGCATGGACATTGGGCAATAACGATGCTTTCTATACACCGGAAGCCGTTCTTTCCTATAGCAGGGAAGGGTTTAACGGACTCTCCCACAATATGCACAGCTTTATCAGTCACCATATCATTTCGCCTGACTGGGCGCAAAGACCCAGACCGATTCTCATCAACAACTGGGAAGCGACCTATTTTGATTTTTCGGATGCCAAACTCCTTAAGATTGCCAGGGAAGCCAAAAATCTCGGCATGGAAATGCTCGTTCTGGATGACGGCTGGTTCGGTAACCGGTCGGATGATACGACCTCTCTGGGGGATTGGAAGGCCAATGAGAAAAAACTCGGCGGTACGCTTAAAAAACTTGCAGAGAAGATAAACAAGCTCGGACTGCAATTCGGGCTTTGGTTTGAACCGGAAATGATCAGTGAGAAGAGCGATCTTTTCCGGAAACACCCGGACTGGGCTGTCAGGGCACCGGATCGGGAAGCATATCCCGGCAGGAACCAATTGGTGCTTGATCTGACCCGGCAGGAAGTACGTGACTATATTGTCTCCGCCGTTGGGGAAGTGCTGGAAAGTGCGCCGATAGAATACGTGAAGTGGGATATGAACCGCCATTTGTCCGATGCATATTCTGCAAGTCTCGGACAACGGCAAGGTGAGTTCTGTCACCGGTTTATCGAAGGCGTCTACGAGGTGATGAACCGTATCACGACAGCCTTTCCTCAAGTTCTTTTTGAAAGCTGTTCGTCCGGAGGCAATCGTTTTGACCTTGGGATGCTGTGCTATATGCCGCAGATATGGGTATCGGACAACACGGATGCCAACGAAAGAACGCACATTCAGAGAGGGACGTCCTTCGGATATCCGCTCTCCGCGATGGCAGCGCATGTAAGCGCTGTTCCCAATCATCAGACACTGAGAAGCATATCACTCGAGACACGGTTTAACGTGGCAAGCTTTGGCGTACTCGGCTATGAAATTGACATAACCAAGCTGACAAGGGCTGAAAAGAAGGCGATATCAGAGCAAATAAGGTTCTACAAAGCACACCGCGCACTATTTCAGTTCGGCACATTTTCAAGGCTTAAGTCCGATGATAATCACTGCATTTGGCAAGTCATTTCGGAAGACCAAAAAGAGAGTATCGTCCTTTTCTATCAAAGGACCGGTATGCCGAACGCACAAAGCGACGTCCTTAAAGTATCGGGACTTATGGCGGATGCGCTCTATGAGGTGACAACCCGCAGGCAATTTATGTCGATCAGACAGTTTGGTAGTCTTGCAAGCCAGGCATCCCCGGTTCCGATTACGGATGAAGGCATTATTCAGTCAGTCATTAACAAGGTCTATATGCTGGAGAGCGAAAAGGAGCAGTACCGGGCATACGGCGATCTTCTGATGCAGGCAGGAATCAAGCTCGGGCAGCAGTTTGGCGGAACCGGGTATAACGATCAGACACGAGTCATGGGTGATTTTTCATCAAGGCTATATGAAATCAGGGCAGTAGAGGAAGCGGAAGATTCGGCCCCGGTATAAGAACCGTTTTCAATTCATTTAGAGAAAGGAACTGGATATGGACAAATCGGAAATTATTTTCGGCAATGTAATGAGTAAAAAAACAATACGGAAAGCCTTGAAATCCAAACGCAAGTATGTGAAGAAATTCGGCGATGACAAAGATGCGCATTATGCCCTCTCTACTACTGTAAATGATTACATCGGAGAATCCCTGGGTGTCAGGAACATTAATATTATCAAAGACGCGATCAGCGGGCAGCCAGATTTTGACAGGGAAAAAGGTATTATAGTAGGCAATATCCGCATGGGGTTCGGGCATTACCGGATTTCGATGGCCATTGCATCCGCGGCTAATTCGATGGGGTATACACCTTACTGGATGGACCTCAATTCCTATAAGGAGACTACGGGCGGCAAGGTAATCAACACGCAGAATGAACTGTATTCTTTCGGGTCCCGATTGTCGGGAAAAAGCCGGCTGTTCAATCATTTTGTGTGGGAACCAATGAATTATGAAGGGTTCAGAAAGCTCTCCTACAATGCGGCAGACCAGAAGAACGCTGAATTGATGACTTCCGTTTTCAGGGATATTCCCAAAGAATTGCCGTTTGTCGCAACGCACGTGTGGCCGGCTCAGGCAGCCGTGCACGCAGGCATGAAGCACGTTGTAAATGCAATTCCCGATAACTGGCCAATGGCGCTTCATTTGTCGGAGGGCAGCATCCATACGATACAGACCCACTCGGCTTATTTGGGATACCGTACCCTGAACGGGATGAATAAAAACGAAATCCTTAAGCCAATACCGGCCGGGGATATCCGGTATATCGGACATTATATAGACCACGAATTGGTCTCGAATATTAATGCGGACTGCGAAGCCAGAATGAAGCGGGCACAGACAGGCAAACCGATGCGGTTCCTTTTGACGATCGGAGGAGCAGGTGCACAAAAAGAAATTTTTGCTGCCATTACATCGTATTTACTCCCCTATGTTGCGACCGGAAAAGCAGCTCTTTATATTAATGTCGGGGATTACAAAAATGTATGGGAAGACCTGCTCAAGGAAATTCCCCAACTGAAGCAGCTCGCTGTCGAACATTTCAACAACTGGAAGGAGACGGCGGCTTTTGCCGGGGCTGCGATTACCGGGGAAGTGGAAGGGATACACGGATTCTGGCACGAGAATATTTTTGAAGCCGTGTATGCAAGCAACCTGCTGATGAGAAGCACGGATGTACTTGTAACTAAGCCAAGCGAACTTGCGTTTTATCCCGTTCCCAAGCTATTTATCAGACGTGTCGGAGGCCATGAACAGTGGGGGGCCGTTCATTCCGCTGAAATCGGGGACGGAACAATGGAGTGCAGGGATATTCCTCATACGCTCCAGATGATCGGACTATTTTTGGAAGACAGAAATCTGCTCAGTGATATGTGCATCAATATAGTGAATAACAAAGAAGCAGGCATATATGACGGAGCATATAAAGTAGTGGAACTTGCCATGAACATGAAAAAGAGAAATAAATAAGGAAATAAATAAGGAAATAAATGAGGAGGATGTATTTATGAATGAACCTGGTGCAAAAAGAAATCGGTACGCATTTGGTCTTGGTACTATCGGAAGAGACATGACATATACACTCTACAGCATGTATATGACCTATTATCTGACGGAGATCCTCGATCTTCCCACTTCCACGTTCGTCGGGGCCAGCATCATCATGCTTGTCATGAGACTTTATGATGGATTCAACGATCCTTTTATGGGCTTTCTTGTTGATAACACAAATACCCGGTTCGGTAAATTTAAGCCCTGGATTCTATTCGGAGCTGTCGGAACAGCGATTCTGACAGTACTGTTTTTCACGGATATGGGACTCAAGGGCACAGCCTTTCTTGTTGTCTTCGGCATCATTTATGTCATTTGGGAAATGCTCTATACAGCAAATGATATCGCTTTCTGGTCGATGATGCCTCAACTCTCGGTTGATCAGAAAACCAGAGAGAAGATCGGTGCTTTTGCCAAGATATGCGCATCTATCGGGTTGGCTGTCGTCGTCGGTACCGTCGCATTTGTTCCGGGCTTACTGGGCAAATTTACCGGAAGTGAGAAAACCGGATTTACTCTATATACAGTTATAATTGTGGTCTGCCTGTTAATTGGAACGTGCATTACACTTTTTTGTGTCAAGGAACAGAAGAATGTTTTCAAAGAGGAAGAAAAAGCTACACTGCGCGATATGTTCCGGGCTATAACCAAGAATGACCAGCTTCTTGTCACAGCCGTATCCATGGCACTTTTCATGATCGGCTATTGCACCACGACAAGTTTCGGCATCTATTTTTTCAAATACGCCTTTAAAAACAAAGACATGTACACGCCATTCGGCATCATTCTTATATTGACTCAGATTGTCTCTTTCATTGTTTTCCCGCTCTTCAGCAAGCGGTTTACACGCAGGCAGCTATATATGGGGTCTACTGTGCTGGTAATTGCAGGGTATATTTTCTTCTTCTTCGCACCTATGAACATGATTTTCATCGGAGCGGCCGGCGTCCTTTTATTCGTCGGACAGGCTTTCATCTCGCTTCTTATGCTTGTATTTCTTACTGATACCATTGAGTACGGACAATGGAAGCTTGGGCGAAGAAATGACAGTGTTACCTTTGCCATACAGCCCTTTATCAACAAGATCGGTAATGCAGTCGGTACTTTCATTGTAAGTATGACTCTTATCGTTACCGGCATTAACGATGCCAAAACAGTGGATGATGTATCAGATCAGGGGCTTTTCATCATGAAATGCGCCATGCTTATTCTTCCGATATTCTTCATTGCGGCAGGCTACATTGTCTATCTGACGAAGTTCAAGATCGATACAAAAATGTACGAAAAAATCGTTGCCGAACTCAAAGCCCGCGGAGATCTGGGCGACGGCGTGAAAATTCTCACGCGCCCCGGCAATAGAACCAAAGATATCGAATCCAAAGACATCTGACCAAGATAGTAATCCATAACTTCAAGTGACTTATCCGGGGGCATATTCGAGCCCTCTATGGGAAGAATCCCGGCCATGCGTACAGCATTCGGGATTCTTTCGTCCATCGCACTTGTATGTCTTCTGGTACCGGTATTTGCTATCAGGGAAAAAGATTCTGTTACGGCCGCACCAGTAGAAGGATCGGCATTTTCCTCTCTGGTCAAGACATTCAGGAATAAGGATTTCCGCATTTTCGTAGGCTCGGACGTCCTATACTGGATTGCCCTCACCATGTTTCAGACCACACTTCCCATGGCCATCTTTGGCATCCTGCCCCAGGCGATGGTGGCGGATATTTCCCAGAGTGACAGCATCGCTACGGGTGAGAACCGAGAGGGCATGTTTTATGCAGCCCGGACGTTTGCCTTCAAAATGGGACAGAGCGCGTCCCTGCTCATTTTCACAGGAATCGTTTAAAGGAAATAGGCTCCCTCAGGATGACAGACACAAATAAAATGTCTGTTGTCCCGGGGGAGCCTTTTATATCCTGATATGGGAAGATGTGCATAAATAACTCTCAGGCATAACGAAAATTCTTTTTTGAAAATTTGAGCAAATTGCAGTTTGCCTATTTACAAGCGACCAAATAGGATATATAGTTAGTTGCACAAGCAACTGACTAGTAAAGTGACTAGGCGAAAAGGAGGAAATTCAATTGAAGATAGATTTTGAAGATGAGCGCCCGATTTTTCTCCAGATAGCGGAACAAATAGAAGACGGTATTTTGTCCGGTGCTTTTCAGGAAGAGACACAGATACCATCCACAACGGAGATATCGGTAAATTACAAGATTAATCCGGCCACGGCTTTGAAGGGAATAAATCTGTTAGTCGACGGCGGCATTGTATATAAGAAAAGAGGGCTTGGTATGTTTGTAAGTACAGGAGCGGTGAAGATGATCCGGGGGAAGAGGAAAGAAGAGTTTTTTGAAAACTATATCACGAAGCTCGCAGGCGAAGCTAAAAAACTGGGACTGACGCAGGAAGAGATTGTCAGTATGATAGAAAGGGGATTCAAACAATGAACGGCATTGAAGTAAGGAACACATCCAAGGATTTCGGGAATGTACAGGCTCTTAAAGATGTCAGCGTGCATTTTGAAGAGAATAAAATATACGGGCTGCTCGGAAGAAACGGTGCCGGTAAGTCAACGCTGCTCAATGTAATTACGGGACGGATTTTCGCAAATGGCGGAGAGGTTCTTGTTGACGGCGAGACTGCCCTGGAAAATGACAGCTCCCTTCAGAAGATCTACATGATGAGTGAGAAGAATTACTATCCGGAAAACATGAAAATCCGCGACGTATTCAAGTGGACCAGGGAATTCTATCCGGATTTTGATGCAGCGTATGCTGCAAAGCTTGCGGAACGGTTTGAACTCAATACGGATAAAAAAGTCAAGGCACTCTCGACAGGGTATAGTTCGATACTCAAACTCATAACGGCACTGTCGACGAACGCTCCATACATTCTTCTTGATGAACCTGTACTTGGACTTGATGCCAACCACAGGGATCTGTTCTACAAGATTGTGATTGAGAAATTCAGCGAGAATCCCTGCACAATTATCATTTCCACGCATCTCATTGAGGAAGCGGCCGGCGTCATCGACCATGTCGTCATCATTAAAGACGGGAAAATCATCAGGGATGAATCGCGTGATGACCTGATGTCAAAAGGGTATATGGCAACAGGTGCCGCATCGGTCGTCGACGGTTACATAGCGGATAAGAATGTTCTTGGAACGGACAGCCTCGGAGGCTTAAAGACTTCGTATATTCTCGGCACACTCAATAGAAATGATGTGCCGGCCGGCATTGAGATCAGCAAAATGGATTTACAGCGGTTGTTTATCCAGCTGACAAACGCGTGAGGGGGGAAGAACAATGAAACTAAAATCATCCTATATATACCAGTTGAGTGACATGAAGAGAGCCATTGCCATTTTCTATTTTATTCTTCTGTGCATACTGGTATTCGGTTTTACAGTCTCAGGAGCAAAATTTACAATTTCCGGAAATATAATTTCATCTACCACCGGATCCGGAATCACAGGTATGGAAATTTGTTCGATCATATTTCTTTTTGTCTGCGGACTGAATTCATTCAAAGAATTTTTCAGAATGCTTATGCAGAACGGGATTTCGCGCAGGACGCTGTTTTTAGGCAGAATCATGACTATCTTATCCGTATGTGCAGGTATGGCCGTGATCGATAAAATCATTCTGCTTATTGGAAAATTTATTGCTTCACACAACTCGCGGATAAACTTCAAGGGACTGTTTGAAATGATCTATGCAGTACGCATGGATCAGGTAAGCGGCCTTCAGATGCATGTCGACGGATTCATTTTCAATATGTGCCTCTATCTTGCTGCAATGACCATCGGTTATTTTATCACGATTGCCTTCTACCGTATGAGTAAAATAGCCAAAATTACAGTGGCTGTCGGTGTGCCGATGATTCTTCTGAACGTTGTACCTATTCTGGATGCTGCCCTTCTTAACGGAGCTGTCACGAAAGCACTTATCAACACACTCGCCTTTGCATTCGGTTTCCAAAATGGAGGGAACCCCTATTTTGGAGTGGTTTCCCTTCTGCTGATTACCGCTGTATTCTGCGCTCTTTGCTGGCTGACAATGCGAAAAGCGATTGTGAGAGATTGACTGCTCTCATGCCGTATATCCGAAGAAGGTAAGAGGGAACTTGAAGTCAGGCAGTCAGAAACAATGTAAAGGAGATTCAGGAAGCGATCTCAGCCGGAATTGCATCTCAGGACAGCCTTAATGAGGTGCTGTGCAGCCTGAGCAAAGCCGAAGACTGGGGAACCTGGGATCTTTTAGGGGGTGGCCTGCTCTGCGACCTTGCCAAACATTCCGATATCGATGATGCTCAGACGGAAGCCCAACAGACGCAATATCTGCTTCGTAAATTCAGAACGGAACTAGTTGATGTAAGGATAGATTCGGATCTGCGGATAGAGGTGGGGAGTTTTGCCAGATTTGCGGACTTTTTCTTTGACGGGCTCTTTGCGGACTGGTGCATGCAGTCAAAGATTCACGATTCGCAGGCTAATGTTGAAAGTGTCGAAAAACAGGTGGAGGACGTAATTATAAGACTCCGCTTGCTGGCAGAGAACGAAACGGCTGCTATTATAAAGCTTGAAAAGGATATTGAAATCCTGGTGACGGATGCATAATCCGTGAAATGATTTTTACTTGCCTTATCATGTGACTTCCGGATTCTGATACAATAAAGGTGTAAAGTTATGCTGCAGCTGATGTCTCGTACAGTGCTGATGTGGAAACTGAGAGGCGATTCAAAAATGATTTATTCAGTTTATGGGTTGTTTCATATTTTTGCTGTTTATGCCTTTATGAGGGCAAAGGACAGACGGGTTTCCGACGAAAATTTGTATTACCGTACAATTGAGGAGCTGCTTGCCGCGGACTGTGTGCAGGAAATGCAGCAATATAAGCAGCATGGCGGCACAACAACATACACACATTGCCTGGCTGTTGCATACTACAGCTATCGCCTGTGCCGGGTCCTTCCGATGAAGGTTGATATTAAGAGTGTTGCGCGCGGCGCACTTCTCCATGACTTATTCCTTTATGACTGGCATGTGCCCGACAAGAGCCATCGTCTCCATGGTTTTTACCATCCTGGATTTGCATATGCGAATGCAGTAAAATATTTTGATATTAATAATATAGAAGCTGACATTATCCGGAAGCATATGTGGCCGCTGACTGTAACAAGGGTGCCCAGATGCCGCGAAGCTGCCATTGTATGCCTTGTCGACAAGTTCTGTTCTTTTTCCGAGACAATCGGACTCCATTACAAAAGGCAGTTTGTTTTCGCGAGCCGCAAAGAATAAGGTGCAGAGGGCAGTGTTTTATGAGTAATACGGAATTCCTCCTCAACTGTGACTCGCCATGGGCAGTCTACCGGACACTTCTGGATTTACTGGATCTGGATGAGAAGGATGCTGCCGTAAAAAAAGCAAGGGAAGAGATGCTTGCACATCCGCTCATTCAAAAACTTTTTGTGGAAATGAAGGATTGGCCCGGCGGTGTGCTGAACAGCCATAAAAGTGCGGGACAGCTCTACCACAAGCTTTCCTTCCTGGCGGAGATCGGAATAACCGGGGATGATTATGATTTTTCGAATATTGAGAATAATTTGACGGAACACCGGTCGGATGAAGGAATTTTTCAGCTTCCGATGAATATTCCGGTACATTTCGGAGGAACCGGGCAGGATGTGTGGGCATGGGCACTGTGCGATGCTCCTTTGCTGCTATATTCAGCATCAAAAATGAACCTCACTGACAGGGGTGTGATACAGGAAGGCGTGCAATTCCTTAAGGAACTCGCCCGGGAAAACGGCTGGCCCTGTGCTGTATCAAAAGAGCTTGGTAAATTTCACGGCCCCGGCAGTAAAAAGGATCCATGTCCATATACGAATCTGATTATGCTCAAACTGCTCGCACTTCTTAATAAAAAGGACAGCCCGGAAGCACATGCCGGGGTAGAGTGCCTCCTCCATGTCTGGGATACAAGCAGGGAACGGCATCCGTATATGTTCTTTATGGGGACGGATTTCCGGAAACTGAAGGCTCCCTTTATCTGGTACGACATCCTTCATACCGCCGATGTCCTGTCACAGTTTGATTTTGCCGTCGAAGATGAAAGATTTACCGGAATGCTTGCAATCATCAAAGCAAAAGCAGGGAGCGACGGTCTTTTCACACCGGAATCAGTCTGGCAGGCATGGAAGGACTGGGATTTCGGACAGAAAGCGATGCCTTCCGCATGGATGACTTTTCTCGTATACAGGATCATCAGGCGATGCAGTAAATAAGCAGTACTTCCTGCCTGATTAATGATGCAATTGTGTATCAAAACTATACACCGATATTAATATTGACTATACTGAAACCAGTTCTTAAAGAAGGACTGCGTTTGCCTGCAATCAAATCTGTCCTGTGAAAGTGATGGGAATTACATGGAGCATGATGACTTCTATAAAAGCCTGCTTGACAATACATATGAGGGCATCTATTTTGTGGATATCAACCGCAGAATTTCTTTCTGGAACAAAGCAGCCGAGTTAATAACCGGCTATTCAGCGGATGATGTAGTTGAGAAATATTGCTACGACAATATCCTTGATCACGTTGATCACAAAGGCAACCATCTTTGTGTGGACAGCTGTCCGCTTCATAAGACGATTGATGACGGGGAGCCAAGGGAGGCTGAGGTGTATCTGCGTCATAAAGCGGGACATTGGATACCGGTAAGTATCCGGGCCATTTCGATTAAGGAGAACGATAAGATCATCGGAGCTGTGGAGCTCTTTGTCGATATAACACAAAGGCAGGAAGAGAAGAAGAAGATAGAGGAATACAAGTCGCTTGCCCTGTATGATCAGTTGACGGGTCTTCCGAATCGAAGATACATCGAAACATTTCTGGAATCGAAACTTAATGAGTACATATCCTTTCAAATTCCATTCGGTGTTCTTTTTATTGACGTTGATAATTTCAAAAACTTCAATGATACGTATGGTCATGAGACAGGGGATGAGATTCTTAAAATGGTTGCGGCTACGTGCTCCGGCCTTACCCGTTCAACTGATTTATTCGGTCGTCTCGGCGGTGATGAGTTTGTTGCTGTTCTTACAGGAACAAACAAGGTTAATATGGGTATGATTTCGGAATCCATGTGTAAACTCGCGGAGAATTTTGTATTTTGGAAGCAGGACCTTACTATCAATATCTCTATAGGAGCCACACTGGTTAACAGCGAAGATTCTGTGGCAAGTGTTTTGAAGCGTGCAGATTCCCTCCTGTACCAAAGCAAACAGGGCGGAAGAAATAGAGTCACATACGGATGACGGCAGAAATCAGAGGTGAATAATGGAAATAAAAGATAAAGTAAGCACCGGTATCAAGGGATTTGACAAAGTCATTGATGATCTGCGGCTCGGCGACAATGTTGTCTGGCAGGTTGATGCCATAGCTGATTACAAAAAAATGGTGGATCCATACGTGGAGCAGGCATTAAAGGACAAAAGAAACCTTATTTACCTCCGGTTTGGCAGCCATGAGCCTCTTATCACCGATCATCCGGATATTAAAATCTATACGGTTGATCCCGGTACCGGTTTTGAGACTTTTGCGACAACCGTTCACAACATTATTACGCAGGAGGGTAAAAGAGCCTTCTATGTTTTCGACTGCCTGTCCGACCTGCTGGAGCACTGGCACTCAGACCTGATTATCGGCAATTTCTTCAAAGTGACCTGCCCGTATTTGTATGAACTGGATACACTGGCTTATTTTGCGATTTTCCGCAACGTGCACACATTCAGTACCATTGCCGGGATCAGGGAGACAACCCAGCTTCTCCTTGACCTGTATCAGGTTAAAGGAAAAATATATATTCATCCCCTCAGAGTCTGGCAGAGATACTCACCGACCATGTTTTTCCCGCATCTGATCCAGGGTCAGGAAGCTGCCAGCATAACAGCAAGTGCGGAAGCGGCAGAATTGTTTTCGAGCATCCACAGGGGGGAAGACAGGCCCGATCACTGGAACTACATCTTCAGCAAAGCCAAGCAGGCACTGAAGCTTGACACTGAACTGCAGAAAAAGACCAAGTACCTTCTGCTTTCCATGCTGATGGGAAGTGAAACAAGGATGCTTCATCTATGTCAGGAATACTTCACTCTCAAGGATGTCCTGGCGATTGCATCCCGAGAAATCGGAAGCGGATATATCGGCGGTAAGAGTGTCGGTATGCTCATAGCAAGAAAGATTCTGGAGGTGAAAGGGAAAAACAAATACATGCCGTTTGTTGAGCCGCATGATTCCTTTTATATAGGAACGGACGTTTTCTACACGTATATTGTTCAGAACGGCTGGTGGCGGCTCCGCACTTTGCAAAAGACCCGGGAGGGGTACTATTCCCTGGCACCCGAGCTCAAGGACAAGCTTCTGGGGGGCTCTTTTCCGGAAGACATACAGGAACAGTTTGTCAGGCTGCTCGAATATTTCGGCCAGTCTCCTTTAATTGTACGCTCGAGCTCGCTTTTGGAAGATAATTTTGGCAATGCATTCGCCGGAAAATATGAAAGCGTATTTTGTGCCAACCAGGGGACCCCGACCGAGCGGTACACTGCTTTTTCACAGGCTGTCCGAACGGTTTATGCCAGTACGATGAATCCTGACGCACTGGCTTACCGGATGAACCGCGGCCTTTTCGACAGGGATGAGCAAATGGCCATCCTCGTCCAGCGTGTATCCGGCGATTACCATCAGGACGAATTCTTCCCGCATATTGCAGGTGTCGGGAATTCCTCCAACCTGTATGTATGGGACAAGTCCGTTGATATGGAAGCAGGGATGCTGCGCCTGGTATTCGGGCTGGGAACAAGGGCTGTCGACCGTACAGTGGGAGATTATGCAAGAATTGTAACACTTGATGATCCGATGCGCATCCCGATGATGAACTATGAAGATCTGAAGAAATTTTCACAGCATTATGTCGATGTTATCTCCCTGCGGGAGAACCGGCTGAAAAGCATGTATTTTGAGGATATTATCGTAAATGACTTGAAGACCGACAAGGAACTGTTTGCAAGTATCGATTATGAGACGCAAAGGCGTATGAGGGAGAAGGGAATATCAGGCCGTAAGATCCCATACTTGCTGGATTTCCACAAATTGCTTGAAAAATCACAGTTTCCGGCTCTTATGAAAGACCTCCTTGCAGAGTTGTCCCGTGTTTATGAATACCCGGTGGATATCGAATTCACTGCAAACTTCGGGGTAAACGGTAATTTTAAAGTGAACCTGCTGCAATGCCGGCCCCTGCAGACACGCGGCCTGGGGATGGCGGTACAAATGCCCGTGCTTGAAAATGAAAATGACTGCTTTTTCTCGACGGACGGCAGTTTTATGGGCGGAAATATGCGGCTTCCCGTCGGTTATGTTGTCTATGTACAGGAATTACCCTATCTGGCCAGAAGTGAACAGGACAAGTACGAAGTTGCCAGGACAATCGGCATAATCAATAATTCCCTCCGCGGGAAAAGCGTCATGCTTGTCGGGCCCGGCCGATGGGGGACAACCACACCAAGCCTGGGCGTACCTGTCCATTTTTCCGAAATCAGCAATATGGCGGTCGTATGTGAAGTTGCATCCAATAATACGGGCATGATGCCGGAATTATCATATGGCAGCCACTTTTTTCAGGATCTTGTCGAGACGGGTATTTTCTATGCAGCTATTTTTGCCGGGCAGAAAAATGTCATATACCATCCTGAACGCATTTTGGATGAGGAGAACCTTCTTGGAAACATGCTGCCGGAGTGCGCAGTATTTGCAGATGTTATTAAAGTGGTGCAGACGGATGGACTGGTAGTGTATTCGGATATTGGCACACAAAAGCTGGTGTGCAGGTAAAACCGGATATTTCGGTATTTGAAAAGCATATTCAAGACGCTGCGAACAACCCCTCTTTCCCCGTTGCCGGAGAAAGAGGGGTTGTTGTTTTGTCTTTTTACAATGGAAAATTAATAGGCAACACCCTGGCTGAGCATCGCATCGGCAATTTTGAGCATACCGGCAATGTTTGCGCCCATGACAAGGTCATCAGCATCACCAAACTCTGCAGCAGCAGCTGAAGCGTTGGCGAAAATATCCTGCATGATTCTTTTGAGTCTTGCATCCACTTCTTCAAATGTCCAGGACAGACGTGCTGAGTTCTGGCACATTTCAAGGCCGGAGGTTGCTACGCCGCCTGCATTTGCAGCCTTGCCGGGAGCAAAGTACACACCGTTCTGAAGGAACTGGTGGACAGCCTCGGGTGTGCTGGGCATATTGGCGCCTTCGCCGACGTACTTGCAGCCGTTGGCAATCAATGTCTTGGCGTCTGCTTCGTTCAATTCATTCTGTGTTGCACAGGGAAGGGCTATACTGCATTTTACGGACCAGACACCCTTTCCTTCGGTGTATGTTGATCCGGGGACAAGCTTTACGTATTCGCTGATACGGGCGCGCTTTACTTCCTTCAGATCTTTGATGATATCAAGGTTGATCCCGTTAGGATCATAGATGTAACCGTTGGAGTCGGATAAAGTAACAACCCTGCCGCCGAGCTGTGTGGCCTTTTCTGTCGCATAGATGGCAACATTGCCGCTTCCGGAAATAGCTACTGTCTTGCCTTTAAAGGATTCACCCTTTGCTTTGAGCATTTCATCAACGAAATAGCACAAACCATAACCGGTTGCTTCCGTACGTGCAAGGGAGCCGCCGAAACTTAAGCCCTTGCCGGTAAGAACGCCGGTAAATTCATTCTGAAGCCTCTTGTACTGGCCGAACATGTATCCGATCTCGCGGCCGCCTGTTCCGATATCACCGGCAGGGACATCAAGGAACTGACCGATGTGCTTGGAAAGCTCAGTCATAAAGCTCTGGCAGAAACGCATGACCTCACGGTCGCTCTTGCCCTTGGGGTCAAAATCAGATCCGCCCTTGGCGCCGCCCATTGGAAGGCCCGTCAGGGAATTTTTGAAGCACTGTTCAAAACCGAGGAATTTCAGGATAGAAAGATTAACGGAAGGATGCAGGCGTATGCCGCCCTTGTAAGGCCCGATAGCAGAGTTGAACTGTACACGGTATCCTCTGTTAACCTGGACGATGCCTTTGTCGTCAATCCACGAAACGCGGAACATAACCATGCGCTCCGGCTCAACCATTCTCTCGATGATTCCTTCTTTTTCAAACTCGGGACGGCGTTCAACAACAGACTGGCATGACTCCAGAACTTCTTTGACTGCCTGCAAAAACTCGGGTTGATTTGGGTCTCTTTCCTGGACTTTGGCATAAACTCTTTTCAGGTATTCATTTTTTAAAGACATGACAAATCCTCCATCACTAAAATATTTGCTAAATACTCACTTCGCCCTTGAAGAGAATCATTATGACGGCTTAGCTTTTTGAGTATAACTCTAGCGCAATAAAAAGCAAACAGTTTTTATGAATATTTGCAAAATATTTTTGTTAGAGTTGCATATGCAGAAAATGAAAATCAAACCTTCATTACCCAGAAACTCCATTGTCTCTAAGTGATACAGAATTGATTATATGTAATATAGAACAAATAATATTTACGTAAAGCGAAGCGCTATGACCATTAAATTGCAAAAAATAAATATCAAAAGACATTACATATCTATAAGTACTATATGCCAATTGTCTTTCGATTGTGGCAAAATAGCTGTGGAAGCCCATGTTTACCACTAGAAGGCGGGCCGGAAAGAAGGACCTGACATGATTCGTTTCGAATGTGATTACAGTGAAGGCGCTCATCCTAGAATACTTCAGAAGATCATTGATACTAATTTTGAACAGACCCAGACATACGGGGAGGATTCATACTGTCAGAAGGCGGCTTTGCTGATTAAAGATAAATGCGGCCGACAGGATATAGACGTGCATTTTCTGTCAGGGGGGACACAGACAAATCTGACTGTTATCTCCGCCGTGCTTCGCCCGCACCAGGGCGTGATCTCTGCAGATTCCGGCCATATCAGTGTGCATGAGACCGGTGCAGTTGAGGCAACCGGGCACAAAGTGCTGATACTTCCGGGAACAAACGGCAAATTGACTGCCGGACAGATCCAGGCGGTATGTGATGAACATGCTCGGGATGTGAACCACGAGCATATGGTACAGCCCAAGCTGGTATACATTTCCAACCCTACCGAAATCGGCTCCGTTTACAGCCGGTCTGAACTTTCTGCAATAAGCGAAACCTGCCGCAGGAATCAACTTTTTTTGTACATGGACGGCGCCCGGCTGGGATATGCACTGTGCGCACATGGGAATGATGTGGACTTGCCGGTGATCGCGGACCTTTGTGATGCGTTTTACATAGGGGGAACAAAACTGGGGACACTTTTCGGCGAGGCGCTTGTGATTTGCAGGCAGGAACTGAAACCGGATTTCCGTTATATCATGAAGCAGAAGGGCGCACTTTTAGCAAAAGGAAGGCTTCTCGGACTGCAGTTTCTTGCACTTTTTGAAGATGACTTGTATTTTGACATTGCACGCCATGCAAATGATATGGCGCAGCTGATTAAAGAGGCCTGCGAGAGAAAAGGCTATCACTTCATGATCCCGTCCGTAACAAATCAGCAGTTCCCTATACTCCCCGATGCTGTGCTTCTCAGGCTCGCCGATGATTTTTCCTATTCGTTCTGGGAAAAAACAGATGAGACGCACAGTGCCGTGAGGTTCTGTACAAGTTGGGCGACAACGCAGGAACAGGTAAAGGAATTAGCGTCTGCTATTGAGCAGGGCTGACGGATGACTCTTCCAGGAAGGTTTCATATTTGCCTGAGCCCCAGATAAGGGCGTACAATACGGAGAACAATCCCGGCGTTACAGATTGTATTTATGCGTATTCAGACAGGATTCTTAAAATGAGTTTCCGAAAAAAAGATATGGTGTGCCGGTACGGAGGCGATGAATTTGTTGTAATACTGGAACGGGCAGAAAAGCTGGAAGTAGTTCAGGCAGTAGAGAGAATATACCAGAATGTCCTTCTTGAGAATGCCAGGGAAAAACTCCCGTATACAATCAGCTTCAGCATAGGGTATGATATTTTTGACAGCAAATCAGGTATGACGGCAAATGAATTTCTCGAACACATTGATTCACTGATGTATCAAAACAAAAAATCAATGAAGGTCGTTTCAGAAAACTCCGAAACCAAAAAACAGTAAACCCTGCCGGATGAAGGAGGTATTCAAATGGATTTTGATGCTTTAGCCCAGACATGGGACACAAAAGACAGAATGAATCGTGCGCAGATGATTGCTCAGGAAATACAAAAGGAAATCTCGGGTGAGACATACCATAAAGCACTTGAGTTCGGCTGTGGTACCGGCCTGGTCAGCTTCAACCTGCACCTTGTCCTGAGGGAAATGACCCTTGCCGACAGCTCCGGGGAAATGATCCGAATAGTAAAGAACAAGATCAGGAACTATGCGCTGCATAATATGTCGGCGTTGCAGATAGATATAGTAAAGGGTGAAGCGCTTCCTTCCAGTTATGATTTGATCTATTCGTCGATGGCCCTGCATCATATAGCAGACACACAAAAACTGCTGCATACGCTGTATTCACATTTGGATAAGGGTGGCCGGATCTGCATCGTTGACCTGACGCAGGATGACGGAAGTTTCCATAAGTCGGAAACTGGATTTGACGGGCACAACGGATTCAATACCGGTGACCTCGCAAATATTTTTGAAAAAACGGGATTTAGGAATATTACTTCAAGAATTATTTATCAGGGTATTAAAGAGACAGAGGACGGCGGTGCACCGTACTCGCTTTTCCTGATGACGGCAACAAGGAAAGGCTAGGACAACAATCCAAAGAGGAAGCGCGATGAAGTATTTTGTGGTTGATGTATTTACCGATACGGTATTCAGCGGCAATCCGGCCGGTGTCTGCCTTCTGGATGAATGGCCTGATGTTTCTGTCATGCAGAAAATCGCCTTTGAGAATAATCTGTCGGAGACGGCTTTTATCGTCGAAAAGGATGATTATTATGACCTGCGGTGGTTTACTCCGGAGATTGAAATTGATCTGTGCGGGCATGCTACCCTTGGGAGCGCCTTTGTCCTTATGAATTATGTCGAGCCGAATATTATGCAGGTGACTTTCCATACACAAAGCGGAGTTCTTACAGTCAGCCGTGACGGCAATGAATTTACAATGGATTTTCCGAGCCGCAAACCGGTCCTGTGCGCAGCCCCGGAAGTCCTTGAAAAGGCACTGGGCGCAAAGGTACTTGAGACATATGCCTCCCGTGATCTTATGGTTCTTGTGGAGAGTGCGGAAACGGTCCGGAAGATGAAACCGAATTTCCAGATGCTGGGAAGAATCAAAGAATTCATGGGTGTTATTGTGACGGCAAAAGGCGACGACTGCGACTTTGTTTCCCGGTTTTTTGTTCCGAATGCAGGTATAAGCGAGGACCCGGTGACAGGTTCCGCACATTGTACGCTGATACCGTACTGGAGTGAAGTCCTCGGGAAAAAGGAAATGACGGCACGTCAATTGTCCTTGCGCGGAGGCAGGATATCCTGTATGGACTGCGGAAAAAGAGTAAAGATCGGCGGTGAAGCCGTACTGTATATGCGCGGTGAAATCGAGTGTGTATAGGTTTTGCCTGTATGACCATTGGCGTCCCGGGCACAGATTACAAAAGCTGCATAATGAAGAATGCAGGGGAAGACCGGCTTAAGGGGCACGAATACCGGCGCCGGCCGGACAGACCGCGGAATAATCTGCAAGACTGGATTATACGGCTTGCAGGATACCGACGGCTGAGGTGTTTCCAAAGCCCGTCTGCGGATCTTTCGGAGAGTGGACATTATACATAAAGGCATTCTGGCTGCAGATATTTTCCACAGTATTATGGCCTTCCTCAACGGATGCATGCCTTACACGGCCGACGACCATGACAGTCTGACCATTTCCGGAAAGGTCTTTAACAAATTCAAGGGTGCATTCCATACACAGGAACGCTTCGTGTATACGAGGTGCATTTATCGTCACGCAGGGTTCTGCTGTAAACCCACCGGAAGCAATTTCATCTTCATCTTCTTCATTTGTTGCGATAGTCTTAATACAGGAGTCATAATATTCCGGACGAACGAAATTCAGGCAGAATTCCTGCTCCCGCAGGATGTTCTGATAGGTGTGCGTGCTCTGCATGAGTCCCTGCATTACGGCAAAAAAACCGCCGCCGTCACCTGCAAAGGAGCTCCAGGCCTGGAAACATGCATTGGGCTTTCCATTTTCCTTGCGTGTTGTGACCAGAAACATCGGGGAAGGGACTCCGCAGGCGAATTCCATATGGGAGAAAATATCATACTGACCCGGCCAGTCTTCCATAAAAGTCTCGGGTCTGTTTTCCATTACTTCAATTTTCATAATCGGGCTCCTTTCGTGGCTGACGTCAAAGGTGCATTTTCATATATGCCTTAATCATAGCAAAGTTGTCCCGGCTAAACAACGCCGGCCGGTTGACAGGTATTTGACATTTCTGCCAAAGTATGGCGTTATACAGGAGAGAAATGGTCCCGTCAGTCGGAGGAGCTTCCCCTTCACCGTGTTCTGGACCTTGCTATTCTGGTCTGCCGCTCCAAGCAGTATTTTGCAGAAAGTTACCGCCTGCCGAAGCTGTATGATCCTGAGAAACCTGCGATTGACCGCATCGGTCTTCAGGGGGATGCGATGACGGTCGCCGTATGCGCAGATAATCCGATGATCGATGAGGACATCCGCCTTTTTGCCGATGCCCTTAGTAAAGATGATGAGCTTATCGGCGAGCGTCTATCAACTCTGTCACGCATACTTAAGGAACTAGGGTATTGATAGTATGGATAAACAAAGAAAAAAGGACATGTCCGCCGCATTAGAGGGACGTCATTTGTATTGGAAGTCCTGGAAACCCTGGGAAAAAAAGAGACGCAGGCAGACCGGGAATTTGCGGACGATATTGCGGTCCTTAAAGATCTCTGGCTCGAGAAGACGGATCCGGCATCCTTATATTGATAACAAACTGCAATGGAATTTGTATGATTGCATCCGCAAAGACGTATGGCAAAAACCAAATACGCAGCAATCGCGTTCAAGTTTTTGATTCTCCAAAGAGATAACATGAATGCAGGAGGTGAGGAATATCAGACAGTCAGATGTTGTCCATGCAGTTTCGCGAATGCAGGACTATATTGAAGCCCATGTTTCCGAACCGATTACGCTGCATCAGCTGGCCGGAACGGCCGGATACTCACAGTGGCACTGTGAACGAATTTTCAGGGAGCTCACCGGGAAATCACCATTCGAGTACATCAGGGCGCTTCGGCTTTCGAAAGCTGCCCTGATCCTGCGCGAAGGCAGGACCAAAGTCATTGATGTTGCATTTGACTTTGTTTTTGATTCCCATGAAGGCTTCACGAAGGCGTTCTCAAGACAGTTCGGCTTGCCGCCGGGCAGGTACAGGCGGGAGACCCCTGCTATACCCCTTTTCATGCCGTATCGAGTATCCGTAACACCGGCTTCCCAGGAAAAGGAGAGAGAAATAATGAGTACAACAACAAAGACTGTGTTTGTTCAGGTTGTGGAGCGGCCTGAAAGGCAGATTATGGTCAAAAGAGGCGTAAAGGCCACGGACTACTATACCTACTGTAATGAAGCGGGGGATAAAGGAGGGTGTGAAGCCTCGGAAAGAATCTGGGGTGTTCTATCAAGTGTGAAGGAAGCGCTTTATGAACCGATCGGCATGTGGCTTCCCCCGAAGATGATTCCGGAAGGCACATCCAAATATGTACAGGGAGTCGAACTTCCGCTTGACTATCACAAACCTCTGCCCGAAGGCTATGAGATGATCACAGCGCCTCCGTGCAAAATGATGGTTTTTCAGGGTCAGCCCTACAAGGATGAAGACTATGAAGAGGCGATTTTCGATATATGGGAACTCATGAAAACCTACAATCCTAAGCTGTACGGATATGAGTGGGCAGATGAGGACGCCCCGCGTTTTCAGCTTTCACCAATGGGATACAGGGGCTATATTGAAGCACGCCCTGTTCGTCCTGTCAATCCCGTCTGATGACAGGCACATTTGTATAAAGACAATTTGAAGGAAACCATAGAGAGGCGCCTTTCGGGTTTGAAGTAAAATTCATCCGGGGGCGGCTCTTTTTTCTGGAAAAACCCATGGAAGAATGCTGAAAATGGTAAAATGTTTTGTAAGTATTATTTGAATATTGTCGCATAAGAATATATGATGAAAATGCCGGCAAAGTTTTTCAGGATCAACCGTTGGAGGGAAATATGGCAGATAATCTACATCCTTTTGTCCCGGGTGACTGGGAAGCTGTGAATAGAATTTATAAACAGGGAATTGATACAAATCTTGCGACATTCCAGACTTCGTGCCCGTCATATGAGGAGTGGGATTCTGCACACCTTTCTTGCTGCCGGCTGGTATATGTATTGGAAGGGCGAGTCGTAGGCTGGGCTGCACTCTCTCCCGTATCAAGCCGCTGCGTATATAAGGGTGTCGCAGAGCTAAGCATATACATTGATGAAACCGTTCGCGGAAACGGAATCGGGACGCAGTTACTCAACCGCATCATTGAAGAGTCTGAATCGCACGGAATCTGGACCCTGCAGTCTGGAATCATACAGGACAATAAGGCAAGCATACTGCTGCATCTGAAATGCGGCTTCAGGGAAGTCGGTTACCGTGAAAAAATTGCCAGAAATGCACACGGTGAGTGGAAAAATACCGTGCTGATGGAGCGGAGAAGCACATTGAATTTCGAGGGCTGACTTTTGGACATGAAAGCCCGGGTGCCCAGACAGTCAAAACTACATAAGTTCAGCAAAATTCTTAACCGTAAAATCGGACAAGGCGACAATCTGATCCCACTCATGACCGGCATATGCATCATAAACGCCGCAGACCCGGAAACCGCCCGATTTTGCACCCTTAACGGCAGTCAGGATATCCTCATACACAACGCATTCTTCCGGCAGGAGGCTGAGCTTCTGTGCCGCAAGTAGGTAAATATCGGGAAATCCCTTGCCGCGGCTGACTTCCTGCAGCATGGTGAAGGATTCAAACATATCATAAATACCATTATTCTTCAGTACCGATTCAATGCTTTCCTGATGAAGGGCCGTTGCGACACCGAGCTTCACTCCCTTGTCCAAAAGATGAGTAAGATATTCCTTTACATTTGGTTTGAGCTTGATTTCGGAAGCATAAGCCTTTTGTGCCATGCGATTCCATTCGGTAATGACTTCTTCCGTACTTTCGCTCAGGCCATATTTTGTAATCGTATATTCAGCAGCTTTATGAAAACCAAGGGGAGTTACTGCCTGCGTGTACTCTTTTGTCGCTGCAATTCCGCGCTTTTCAAGGAAGCGGATATCAATTTGTTCCCATACAGACAATGAATCAAGCAGAGTACCGTCCAGATCAAATATTGCACCTTTGATACCGTCCATATATTTACCTCACAGCTTTTAGTCAAAAATCACCTGTATGGAAATAATAGGGATCTATTTTTGATTGCCGAATAACACTATTGTAGCATCTGTTGATATAATGAAAATATGTTTCCTATCATCATTTTTACACCTGTCCCTATAAACAGGACATTTCATGTGATATGGGAGGAATACTATATGCTGGAGATAAGGGAATGCCGGGCTGAGGACTTATCAGGATTGTTGGAATTATATTCGCATCTGCATGATGATCCTGTTCCGGTCATAAGTGACAGAATTCTTACTACATGGGAGAATATTATAAAGGATGAGAATCACCATATTATCGCCGGATTCATTGACGGCGCAATGGTTTCTTCATGCGTCCTTAACGTGATTCCGAATCTCACACACAATCAGCGGCCTTACGCCGTAATTGAAAATGTCATCACCGATACAAACGCAAGAGGAAGAGGCTATGCCTCCGCAATTCTGGAATATGCCAGACAGACTGCAGATAAAGAGGGCTGCTACAAAATTATGCTGATGACGGGTTCCAGGAAGGAAAGCACGCTTCATTTTTATGAGACGGCCGGTTACAACCGGTTGGATAAAACGGCTTTCATCCAGTGGCTGTAAGTGGTATCCGGTATCTTTTTATTCGTCTTGTCTGTAATATTTGACCCCGGTTTAGAGGCGGGTTTTTCTTTTTTGAAAAATCGTCTTTTTGTCTTGACAGGAATGTGTAATAGCCTTAATATGAACTTGTGACCAATTACGTAAAACGTTCACAGAGCAAATAGGAGGGCGATTATGCCGCGAGGATTTTCCAAAATTGAAAGGGAAAGAATCAATACAACGATGATAGAGGCCGCAATGGAAAGGCTGAACACTACTGGCGTAACCAAAACGACCGTTGAGGATTTTACCAATGCCGCACATATTTCCAAAGGGGCATTCTATAAGTTCTACCCATCCAAAGAGGCTTTGTTTTTTCGAATTTTCGAAATATATGAAGCAAGCGTCAAAAAGAAATTTACCGTTCTTTTGATGAATATGGATATTCAGGATCCCGGGAAAGGGTTGGTCCATATTATCCGGGAATTGCTTTTCTCAAGTGAAATGCAGGATTTCATACAGCATGACGACGATTTCAGTTATGTGCTGCGCGTTGTAGAACCGGAAGTCGTGCATACACACTATGGGAAAGATATGGAATTCATGGATGCCGCGTATGCGGCGGCCGGGAAGCTCGGACTAACCGTAACGATGGATAAGGAAAAGGCACTTGCCTATGTACAGTCACTTTTTTTGTTATTTATGGGAAGAAAGTCAATTCCGCTAAAGTATTTTGAAGATGTGATCGACGGATTCATTGAAAAATTCGTCGATGAACTTTTAAAACCGGGGAGATAAAAAATGAATAACGCAATAATCCGGATAAACTGTCTCACGAAAGTTTACAAAACGGGGGCGGAAGAACTTTTTGCGCTCAACAACGTTGATCTTACGATAGAAGAGGGTGAAATAGTGGCGGTTCTGGGCCCGTCCGGCTCGGGAAAATCGACGCTTCTCAATGTCCTCGGAGGAATAGACGAAGCAGACAGCGGAACAGTTACCATCGACAAATGGGATGTCACATCTCTCAAGGGCGGTAAACTGGCTGATTACAGAAGAGAAAGCGTCGGCTTTGTCTTTCAGTTCTACAACCTTATTCCGAATCTGACTGTTTACGAAAATGTTGAAGTAGTCGCTGACATCTGTAAGGCACCTCTCAATATTGAACTTCTTCTGGAAAGCCTTGGTATTGGGGATCTCGCGAAAAGATACCCCGTCGAACTGTCCGGCGGTCAGCAGCAGAGAGTGGCAATTGCCAGAGCTTTTGTAAAAAATCCGAAAATCCTGCTGTGTGATGAACCAACAGGTGCACTCGACTTTGCTTCTTCGCTGGATATTCTCCGACTCATCAAAGAAATTAACGAAAAATATAATACAACCATTTTAATAATTACGCATAACAGCGCCATTGCCGGCATGTGCCATAGAGTCGTCCGCTTAAGAAGCGGACGGATTACGCACAATGAGACGAATGAGAATATCATCCCGGTAGAAAGGATAGAATGGTAATGACACTTAATAAACGTATTACACGCACTTTTATGGAACATAAAGGCTTCTATATAGGCATGTTTCTGCTGATTTTCATGTCAACCGCCCTTTTTCTCGCATTCAATACATCAATGACAAGCATCAAAAAAAGTGTTGAGCAGAACCGGTTGGACTGCCGGATGGAGGATGCTGATTTTACATACTCACGGCTTTTGGATGCGGATGAAATCCGGTCATTCGAACAGGCGTATGATCTGGACATACAGGAAAGTATATATAAGGACATGTATTTGGCAGAAGGGGCAACGCTTCGCATCCGGCCGGTTTATGATGAAATCAATCTATACTCTGTGTATGAAGGCCGCGCACTCGCAAAAAGAGGCGATATTCTTGTGGACCGGTTTTTCCTGGATGCACAGAATCTGAGAATAGGGGATACGGTTACCCTGGCGGATAAGGAATTTACTGTCTGCGGCGTCGTTGCCTATCCTGATTATATTGCCACGATAAAATCAGCCGGGCAGCTTGTCATCAGCGGGAAGGACTTTGGAATTGCTGTTGTCTCCGGAAGCGATTACCGGTCATTTACAGCTGCGGAAAGAATGAATTATAGTGTAAAATTTGCAAGTGGTAATGAGGATGCGTTTCGCTTTGCACTTGCGGACGCCGGCACTGTAGTTAACTGGACAGATGCCGAAAACAATATCCGGATCTCCGGGTTTGATGGCGAGATCGACGCATTAATCGTGATGAGCAGCGTGGCGCCTCTCTTCATTCTTCTGGTCAGCTGCCTGATCATGGCTGTCATCATGGGGCGGATGCTCCGGAAAGAATATGCCTATATCGGAACCCTTTCGGCATTGGGTTACAAAAAGAAGGAGCTGCTTGCCCATTATCTGCTCCTGCCGTGTGTGATTTCACTTATGGGTTCCCTCTGCGGACTGATCGGGGGATACTTCCTTACAGAACCCATGGAGGGAATTTCAAAAGTCGAATACGGGGTACCGGCTGTGACACTTTTCTTTCCCGCGCGGACTTTGCTTGCAGCCATATTTCTGCCGCTACTGCTAATGGTCCTTGCAGCCGCCTTTTCTGTGCTTCGGGCACTTAAAATCAATACGGCGATACTTCTTAAGGCCAGCGCAGGGAAACAAAAGACAGGGTTTCTGACAAGACTGATTCCGCACAGGGCGGGACCGTTTCGGCTTCGCTTTATTTGCAAAGAGATGCTGACCAGTATTCCCCGAAGTCTCCTTATGATGCTGGGTGTGTGCATGGCTTCGCTATTCATACTTTCCGGATTCATTATTAACGGCTCTGTCAAAAATGTAATGGAAACAGGAATGAAGGACGTGTACAAATACAAATACCAATACACTCTGAACGTACCGCAGACCGGTGCATCTCAGATTGATGTGCCGGACGAAGCCGAAACCTTTATGCTCGCAGCATTCGATTATGAGACAGCAGAGAAAACATACGGCGTTACCATCATGGGAATCCATAAGTCCACAGAATATGTGACACTTACGGATCTTGACGGAAATGCAGCGGCAAGCGGCAAGACAATAGTATCGGAGAGTGTTGCACGTCGTCTGATGATCAGCCCGGGTGATACTATCACACTGAGAAACCGCTCTGACAGAAAGAACTACTACGTTAGAATTGATGCTGTTGCAGACGTGAATATCGGTGAAAATATATTTATGGACATAAATCAACTGAACATGATGATGTCATACCCCGAAGGGACTTACATCGGTATCTATTCGAACAAGGCGCTTGATCTTGACAAAAGTATGCTTCTGAATACGACGACTGACAAAGAAATCCAATCAGCTTTGGAAAAATTTGTAGAGACCTTCCGAATCTTCCTGTACATTCTTTCACTGGTTGCAGCAGTAATAGGCGTTATCGTGATTTATACCGTTACAACACTTCTGATCAGTGAAAACAGTAAAAACATTTCTATGCTTCAGGTTATGGGTTATAAAAAGACGGAGATTTCCGGACTGCTGCTGCGGGCAAACACGTTTCTCGTATGGGCGGGATTCCTTTTAGCCATACCTGTGAGCCAACAAATTATGAAGGTATTCTTTGCGGAACTGACAAGCAATATGTATTTTGCCTTTGATGCCCTTCTGAGCGTAACAGACATTGCCTTTGGGTTGGCCTTCATTCTCTGTATTTACTATTTGACTCTTTTCTTTGCCCGGAAAAAAGCTTATGCCATCCGTCTTTCCGACTCGCTCAAAAGCCGTGAGTGAAAATATAGAAGGAGAATTTTCTTCAACCGTCGTTTTCTCTGCTTTGTCCCTCGAAAAACATACGAAGGTTTTCCGGCAGCACATAGGGATCTGCCGGTTTGGACGGTTCAGCTTTTGATCCGTATACTTCCCTGAGAATTGCGTTAACGATCATCGCTTTGGGCGGCGAATCGTAATCGTTACCTTCATATGTGAAAACACGGCAGTCTACACTGTCTCCGCACAAGTCTCCGCAATCGGAGCAGTTGGATTCCCTGACAGCAACTTCGATATCTTTTCCGTTTATCCGAATGGTGGGTGAACTCAAAAATGCATGTTTCTCTGCAAGGGCTGCTGAATGAATATTCACTTTATTGACGACTACATTATAACCTGCAGCTGTAAGCACCGAGGATACATCCGATATGGCATCGTCCAGATTGCTGTCGGTTCCCCGGCATCTTTCACAAACGCTTAGATCCAGATATAGAAAATCGACAGTTATTATTTTTTGCACAGGCGCGGAGCAGCAGCCGGAACCCTTGCAGCAGTCTTCATTTTGATCCGTCATATTACTTGCCGGCCTCTTCAATGAATTTTGCGATTTCGCCCGGCTTTAGTACCTTGCCGAATGAAACGACCTTTTCATCAATAACAAGAGCAGGGGTGGATATTACACCGAAAGCTGCAATTTCAACAAAATCGGTAACTTTAATGATTTGGGCTTCCCTGCCAAGGGATGTCAGGGCTTCCTTTGTGTTCTCCGTCAGAGTCATACATTTTTTACAACCGGAACCAAGAATTTTAATAACCATAAGATTTGTCCTCCTGCATTTTTTATACCTTTTTTTAAAAACATAGCATTAAGCTGTGAAAGTTAATTACATCAGGAATGAACCAAAAGCATTAAACATATATCCAATTAAGATAATCCCGGCAGTAACTATACCGACAAAAGTGATGAGAAGCTTCGATTTTACTACTTTTTTCAGCATAATAATTGAGGGAAGGGACAAGGCGGTTACGGCCATCATGAAGGAAAGCGCCGTACCGAGTCCGACGCCCTTGCCGACGAGGGCTTCTGCGATCGGTAGCGTACCGAAAATATCGGCGTACATCGGAACACCTACGAAGGTCGCAAGAAGGACTGAATACCATTTGTCCTGTCCAAGGACTGCAGTGATAATATCCTGGGGAATCCAATTGTGAATTGCAGCTCCGATGCCGACACCAATCAGGATATAAAGCCAGACTTTTTTGACAATACCCAACACCTGTTCTGTTGAGAAATCGATCCGGTCCTTTTTTGTCAGTTCGGATTGGGCGATCTCATGCACTTTATTGCTGAACACAAAGGGTTCTACATATTTTTCCATTTTGAGCTTGCTGATTATCGTGCCTGCTGAAACAGCCAGCAGGACGCCTACAATCACGTAAGCCATTGCTATTTTCCAGTTGAAAATACTGGCAAGAAGAAGTACGGACGCAAGATCAACCAACGGGGAGGAAATCAGAAAGGAAAAGGTCACGCCAAGCGGAAGGCCAGCATTGGTAAATCCTATAAAAAGAGGGATGGATGAGCAGGAGCAAAAAGGTGTTACCGTCCCTAAAAGGGCACCAAGGATATTTGCTGTAATTCCGTTAAACCGCCCGAGGATCTTACGTGTGCGTTCCGGCGGAAAGAAGCTCTGTATATAAGAAATCACAAAAATCAGAACCGACAGCAGAATGAATATTTTGATCGTGTCATAGATAAAGAAATGAACACTGCCGCCCAGCCGTTGGGTTGTGTCCAGTCCGAAAACATTCTCAACCAGAAGTTTTACCAGGTCGGACAGCCACTGCATTTTTAAAAGTTGATCGTTGAGCCATTCTAATACAATCATTTACTTGTTTCTCCCTATAACTGGTTCGTCAGGCGGAAAGATTTTCTGGTCCGCACAGGAACAAACGGATTTTGGGTCCGTGCAGATGCTGAAATGTTCAAGAAGATCCCTTGCTTCGCAAAAATTCTCAGCTATCAGCGAATACCGCATCCAAAGTCCGTCCTTCCGGCTTTTTACAAGGCCGCTCTGCGACAGAATCTTCATGTGGTAAGAAAGTGTCGGCTGTGAAATATCAAACCGTTCCTGGATTTTACAGGCACAGAGTTCTCCGTCATACAGCATGTGAAGGATGGAAAGACGTGTCTCATCCGCTAAAGCTTTAAAAACCGGTACACAGTCATTATTATTTGGTTCCAAATCAGTCACCGCCTTCTCGTATAATCAAACTATATTGAATTCTTTCTATATAGTAAACCTTACATAGAAAAAATTCAATATAGTTTTTGAAAATAAATCAGCCGTTTTCAGACTGATCCGCTTTACAATGCATTATTTTAGAGTTTCAGCGCTTTTATAGATCTTGCTTATTTCCTCTTTGGATATAAATTTGGATATAAGAAATGCAATGATAATAATTCCGGGAATGTCGACAAGCAGACGAGTGGCGGCAAATTTGGCTCCGAGAGCTGAAAATTCGAACATAAGCATCGGAATCTTAGTTGTTGACCAGGCACCGATGAATATAAGAATATTGCTGAACTTCACGCCCTTTTTCATAAATACGGCGGCAACCGGAAAAGCACCGTAGAGGGGTCCGGCTGCAGCGGATCCAATCACGAATGCGAGAATGACCCCTTTTGCCCCTGAACCTTCACCCATGTATTTGATCATCGTTTCACGGGGTATCCAGACATCAAGAAGTCCCAGCAGAATAAATACGGGGGGAATAATCAGAAGCATCTGGATAAACTGGCTGCCGGCATTGCCGAGTGCTTTCATACCCAGGTCGTAATTGAACAGTGTAAGGACAGCCAGCCCGGCCGCTGCCAGAATGAAAGCACGGTATTTTAATAGGAGTGCGGGCATCTGCAGCTTCATTTTTTCACCGTCAATCCGATTACCAGGGCGACGAGAAAGGAAAAGGCAAAAGCAAGTATATTACGGATGATTGTAACTTTTTTGCCGAAATACTTGATTTCAACGGGCATTGTCACAATGCCGACCATCATGAGCGTTGATATAAACGCACCAATCTGCATATATCCTGCGCCTCCTGCAAGCAGCATGGCAGCAGTCGGGAAAGCAATAAATCCCGGAATCAGCGTGATGGATCCGATGACGGAGGCCAGAAGCACCCCGTACCAACCGGAATCCTTACCGATCATTTTTGAAATGGCACCCGGATTCAGAACCGCAAGAAGCAGACCGACCAGAAGCAGCACGACAAGGAGCTGCGGCAGAATGTTTTCAAAAGCCTTCCATGCCTTTCTTAAAGCCAATCCGGTTTTTTTCCTGTCTTTGAAAAAAGATGCCGCTAAGAGTATGACGGTAATTCCATAAAAAATATAAGTGTCCACGTCACCCCTCCTGCCTGCATTTCTATAAGTTAAGTATAATAGAAAATATGCCGTTGAAACAAATTCATTATTTTTTATATGATAAATAGTGTTAAACTGTAAAAAACTGAGGATTTACATATGATGGAGAACAAGGAATCCGCTTCCCGTTTGGCAGGACGGTCACCTGGAAAGACAGCAAAATTCAGATGTAGAGGTGGAATGAGTGCAGATATTTTATCTTCCGGATTCTTGCACGTTGGTTCTATTTTTACTGCTTTGGCCAGCCTTTCAGGTAACGGCTGCACTTCTTACCCTTGCAATGGATAATTCGCTTTTCTCATACAAATCGTTTATGTTCCGCGGCAGGAAATGGGAGGACGAAGGAAAAATATATCAGAAGATATTCAAAGTTCGCAGCTGGAAAAAATACCTGCCCGACGGCGGCGCACTTATGAAAGGCGGATATGTCAAAAGACCTTTGCAGACCCTCTCAAAAGAAGGCCTGCAAAGATTCCTTGTTGAATCCTGCCGTGCCGAATTATCCCACATCCTGGCGATTCTGCCTTTCTGGGTGTTCGGTTTATTCGCGCCGCCCGGAGTCATTCTCTTTATGTTTATCTATTCCATGGCCATGAACCTGCCCTGCATAATCACACAGAGATATAACCGGCCGCGTATTGTCCGCCTGCTTCAGGACGTGGAACGTTCTGAAATCGGCATGTAAAGATCCACTCCTCCGACATGATTGGCATCCTCATCAAAGCCCAGATGCTCTTCGAGCCACTGATGCTGTCCGTTGGTATACTTGCTGTCCGACAGCCATCGGGAAAAGCGGTTCCAGGCAGCCATAATCTCCTGCCCGATATCTCCGTCATCACTTCGTTTAACGGAAGTGACTGCATAAAGCCCCCCTTCCAGTGTTTTTGTCTTTATCAGCGGGTCATCCACAAGTGTATCCGGATCTATAGTGACACACACTTCATACCCGTATTCCCGCTGATCATCCGAGGTTGGGGAAGGATTGTTGTAGCCGAAGATCCGTGTGCGCTGCTCATTTATCTGGATTCCGGATCCGTTGATCCATTTTTTCATAACGGCAAACGCGTTATCCTCGGGATTTTTCCCGAAATAACAGCAGTAAGCCGCGCGCATCGGCTCGAGTTTCCTGAGCACTTTAATTTCCGGGTATTTTTCCTGAAGAGTTTTATCTTGTTTATCAAAAAATTTATCCATAATACTTATCCTCTCAAACGAAAATGTCCCCTCGGTTTTTCGGAAATCACTTGGTAATACTCCTGTTATTCGCCTGAACGCTCTTGAAAATGAGTCGGCACTGTCAAAGTCATACTTAACAGCGAGATCCATCACGCTGTACTGTGCGTTTTTAAGATCAGCGGCGGCCAGGCTGGTTCGGCGAAGTCGGACATATTCTTTTGCCGGATATCCCACAAGAGCAAAAAACATCCGGTAAAACGTTGATGTCGACATATAAGCTTCGCGGGCGGCCATCTGCAGGTCAACGGTGCCTTCCAGGCAACTTTCCAAATACTCGAGGGATCTTTGAATTCTTTCATAATAGTTCATAAGGGAGCGCTCCTTTGCTCTTGTGAGTTGAGAATAGCACAGACATATTGAGCATGTCCGACTTTTTGTGTCAAAACAAATCGCGGCGATATATAATAAGTTCACTTACCTGCAGTATAAACTGGATTTTTTATGAAATGGATCTCCTGGTCGAGGCGCTTGTGTCCTCAATCAGAAATCTGAAAAGGATGCTGTATTGAAAAAGAGAACAAAAGCGAAACTGTTTGCACTTACGGCGGCTTTACTGTATGGAATACAGGTGCCGGTACAGTATCCCTTTTGGGCAATTTTGAAATTGCAGCCACAGCGGGAGCTTGGGGCCGCGCGCACCAGTGCGTTTTACGCGGCCGCCCCTTTCGCAGGCGTTGTTTTGTCATGGCTTGTCTTACAGGAAAAAATAACATGGACATTTCTCATGGCGCTGCTTCTTATGGTCGCCGGAACGGCATGCGGCATTTCAGAAAAACACATACACATGAAGAAATGCGGCATGACCACTCACACACACCGGATACACATCACCGGCACATGCACGAATAAGCCAGAGTGAGCCGGTGATGAAAATGATCCGTAAGACCGGATTCGACGCTTTTGCTGATAATGATTGCGCATTTGTAAATGCCTGCATATAATTGAAATAGTTAACAAAAACGGAGAGGCTTCTTTTTTCGGTAAATCAGACTTGCAATACATCCGTCAACAAAATGCGTGTTTTTTATATTCAGTGAGGAATTGGATGATGCACGAAGAAGATGGGAAGAATGTATTAAACAGTTATTTGGAAACGAAGAAAAAGGCGAGAGACAACAATGTTTTCGCTTATTTTGCAGTTGTGTTATACGTAATTATATTTTTTATAATTATGTTTCTGCAAACCCGGGGTTTTGGGTCAAATATAAATGGTATTCTTGCGCAAACCCAGGTTCTTCTTTCCGTATTTATCGTCGTATTTGTTATAAGAACCGGGTATTTGGTTGCTATATTTGCCAACGCATTTGAATGCATTGTGGTTTTAATGCAGATAATAATCAATAAAGACATGGTTGCGCTGCCAGGCGTTATTGTTCCATTAATTACAATTTTGATTGTGACCGTGATTTCAATATTTGGCAGACAGCTCCGTACCAGAATGAATGAGGTTATCCGGCAAAAAGAAGAACTTGAAAAACTTTATCTGGAAGTTGCATCTGCCAAGGAAAATATACAGAACAGAAATGAACTCCTGATAGAAACGCAAAGAATCATGGAAGAAAAGGAAGACAAACTCCAGCATCTAGCCGTATTTGATCTTCTGACGGAACTGCCGAACCGCAGTATGATAATCGACAGACTTAAATTTATGGTTACAATCGTTTCAAACAGGCAAATGGGATTTTCGTTGATTTCTTTTGATCTTGATAACTTCAAAAGAATAAATGAATCCCTTGGCCCTGCTTTGGGAGACAAAATGCTGCAGGCTGTAGCTCTTCGGCTTTCATCCCTGATTCATGATGATGATCTGCTTGGCCGTCTGGGCGCAGATGAATTTGCCGTGATCATTCAGCGCCCGTTGAAGGAAGAAGACCTTCTCGCATATGTCGAAAAGATGCGGGTTGGACTCCTCGATTCGTTCCTCATTGAAGGTGTTGAATATGGGATAAGTGCGAGTTTTGGAATAGCTATGTATCCGCAGGATAGTGTAGATGGTGAAGAGCTTCTTTCCTGTGCAGACACGGCAATGCATAAAGCGAAAGAATATGGAAGGAATTGTGTTCAGTTTTTTAGAAAAGAAATGAAAGGTGATATTCTTGAGAAAGTGATGTATGAAAACAGCTTGACTTTGTCTATCCAGAACAAAGAGCTTTTTCTTATGTTTCAGCCTCAGTTCTATACGGATTCGAAAAAATTAAGGGGCTGTGAAGCACTTGCAAGATGGAATTCTGCTAAATTCGGACTTGTACCGCCGTCGAAATTTATCCCGATTGCTGAAAATGCAGGCTTCATATTGCCGCTTGGAGAGTGGATTCTCAGGGAAGCCTGTCAAAAGTTCAAATATATTCATGATGAATATCATCAAGAAGTGATTGTTTCAGTAAATATATCCGCTGTGCAGATTATGTCGCCGACATTTGTTCAGGTTGTTAAAAACATTATTGAAGAGACGCAAATAAATCCAAGGCTTCTTGAATTTGAAATCACTGAATCAATGATGATTACTTCTGTGGATTATGTAATAAAAGTCTTGAATGAGTTAAGGGCACTCGGAGTCCGAATTGCCCTGGATGATTTTGGAACAGGATATTCATCGCTTCGGTATCTTCAGATGCTTCCGATTGAGACTCTCAAAATCGACAAGTCATTTATAAATTTTGTCGGGCTTAATGATAAAAAGCAAATGCTCGTTGAGTTCACGATTGCCCTGGTTCACAGGATGGGCATTTCCGTTATTGCTGAGGGTATTGATAATGACAGCAAGCTTGCCTTCCTCGAGAAAAATCACTGTGATTTTATTCAGGGATTCTTGTGGGGGGAGCCCATGAATGAAATGGATTTGATGCAGTTTGTCGAAAATAAAAACGAAGTGAAAAATATTTAGGAGCCGAGCATTAAATGCCGTTTAGCCTGTAGTCCTGGACGTTTGTTAGGATTATAATTTAGATAATCAAATCAACGTTTTGCTTTGTCCCTTTTTCCCCGGCCTTTGTCCGCACTATTATATGGAAGGCACAAACATGAATACGGAGGTGAAAAGTGCAGGTTGTTTATCTTCCGGACTTTTACACACTGGTACTCTTTTTTCTCCTCTGGCCCGCATTTCAGGTAGGTGCCTTAATGATCTGCCAAATGATAAGGCCTGTCTGCTTTTCGCAGAATGCCTTTCTTTTTCGATGCCGGAAATGGGAAAACGGCGGCAAAATTTACCAGCAGGTTTTCAAAGTACGCAAATGGAAAAAATATCTTCCGGAGGGCGGTGCCCTTCTTATAGGAACATATACAAAAAAACGCCTTCTGATCCTCTCAGAAGATGACCTGCGAAGAATTGTCACTGAATCCTGCCGGACCGAATTATCACATTATCTGGCCATTACTCCGTTCTGGGTATTTGGTTTTTTTGCTCCGCCCAGGATCATCCTCTTTATGTTCCTCTACTCACTTATAGTGAACCTTCCCTGTATAATCACGCAGAGATATAATAGACCCCGTATCGTCCGCATTCAAAAGGAGTTGGGAGTATAGTATTGAATACAAAAAAGAAGGCAATTATTTATGCCCTTCTGGCAGCCGCACTTTATGGAATACAAGTGCCGTTTTCCAAAATCCTTGAAGGTAAGCTGGACACCTTCTTTTTAGCAGCACTCCTGTATCTGGGTGCAGGTGTTGGAATGATGGCCGTACGGGCGGTCGAACTTCGTACGGGTCCCGCAAGAAGCGAGGCGCCGCTGGAAAAGAAGGATTTCCCATATGTAGTTCTCATGATTCTTCTGGACATTGCCGCCCCGATTCTTCTTTTAATGGGACTTCGCCTCAGCAGCGCCGGTTCGGTTTCGCTCCTGGGGAATTTTGAGATTGCCGCCACTGCTCTTCTGGCCATGCTGCTTTTTCATGAAGCGGTCGGAAAAAGGCTCTGGATCTCAATCACCCTGATCACCCTTGCATCTATAATACTCACCGCCGGGGATTTGTCCGCCGTCAGACTCTCTTTAGGTTCCCTTTTTGTCCTTCTGGCCTGCGCCGTTTGGGGGCTTGAGAATAACTGCACAAGAAAACTGTCCGGCAAAAACCCGATGCAGATTGTCATTTTGAAGGGCTGCGGATCAGGCTCGGGAGCATTGATGCTTGCCTTTCTTTTCGGGAAAATACCGGGTGCGGTTCTCTATATCTTTTTGGCTGCTGCCCTCGGCTTTGTGGCATACGGGCTCAGTATTTATTTCTATGTGAAGGCACAGCGGGTATTAGGCGCCGCGCGTACCAGCGCTTTCTATGCTGCGGCCCCCTTTGTGGGCGTTCTGCTGTCCTTTATGGTTCTGAATGAGAAAATCACATGGACGTTTCTTCTGGCACTTGTCCTGATGGTCACGGGTGCTGCTTTCGGCATTTCCGAAAAACACAACCACATGCATGTACATCTGCGTGAAATACATGAACATACACACTCCCATAACGACGGACACCACAATCACACACACGATTATGCAGTAATCGGGGAGCACAGCCATATGCACACGCATGAGGAAATCAGGCATAATCATCCGCATACACCAGATACACACCATAGGCATACTCATGAATAAGCCGGGCTGATATCCGTGCTGTATTTACCACAGGAAGAAAAGCTTCGCAGCTATATCACAGGCTCTGTTTTCCGGATACAAAAATGGAGGCAGGATATCTCCCGTCAACAAGCCCTGCCAATTGCGGGCACCAATCATATGAAGATCTTGTCCGGGCATACAGTGTGATTACGGCCTTTCTTTGAGATATTCAAATTTTCAGAAAAACGCACAATCTAATGTACAATTAAAACGTTTAGCCTTAAAATATTATTGTGCAATGCCGCACGGGATTTTTTTATGGTAAGAAGAAGGAGATACACATATGGATCCAATTTTATTGGTTGTTATCATTGTTGCTGGTATTCTGTTTCTGTATTTATTGATATTCAAGATTTTTGGTCTTCGCGTTATCAATTCCAATGAAGTAGCCGTCATCGAAAAATGGTGGAGTTTCAAGGGATCCCTTAAGGATTCCATTATTGCGCTGAACGGTGAAGCGGGTTATTCACCGCACCTTCTGCGTGGTGGCATACATTTTAAATCTGCCCTGATGTACAGGATTCACAGATATCCGCTTATTACAGTCCCGCAGGGACAGATCGCGTATATCTTTGCCCGTGACGGCAAGCCCCTCGAGCCAAGGCAGACGCTCGGCAAAGTTGTCCCGGAAGCGAACAACTTTCAGGACATCATAGGATTCCTAAAAAACGGAGGCCAGAGAGGTCCGCAGAGGGGGATTATCAGGGAAGGTACCTATGCAATCAACCTGGCCCAGTTCATTGTCATAACATCGGGTGATATCAAAGCAATTTTCACAGGTTCGAAGCAGGAGCGCTCGGAGCTTGCAAGCATGCAGCAGACACTTCTGGCCCGCAACGGATTCAGCCCGGTTATTATCATGGGCAATGCCAGTCAGGTATCCGATATGATGGGTATTGTCACAGTACATGACGGCCTTTCCCTTCCGGAAGGTGAGATCATCGCCCCGTATGTCGGCGAAGAACATGCAAGCTTCCAGGATCCCGAAGCTTTCCTTGCAGAAAACGGACGCCGCGGTAAACAGATCCAAGTACTTATTGACGGTACGTATTACATCAACCGCCTGTTTGCTACTGTGGAATTCCGCCCGAAGACTGTCGTTCCGATCGGTTTTGTAGGCGTCGTCGTTTCTTTCTTCGGCAAAGAGGGTATTGACACGACTGGAGCGGATTACCATCACGGGGAACTTGTAGCCAACGGCTGCAAGGGTGTCCTTGAGAAGCCGCTTATGCCCGGTAAATATGCATTCAACACGGATGCCGGTAAAGTGGTTCTTGTTCCCACGACAAATATTATCCTCAAATGGAATAAGTTGGAGATGGGCGACCATAAGTATGATGAGAACCTTACCGAAGTCGATATCATCACCAAGGATGCATTTGAGCCGGCACTTCCCCTTTCTGTTGTTATGCATATCGATTACAAGCAGGCTCCGTGGGTCATTCAGCGTTTCGGCGACATCAACATGCTGGTAAACCAGTCCCTTGATCCCCTTGTCAGTGCATATTTCAAAGATGTTGCCCAGACAAAGACGATCATCGAGCTGATTCAGGAGCGCAGTGCGATCCGTGAGAGAGCCGTTGATGAAATGCGCGAAAAATTCCAGAAGTACAACCTGCAGCTTGAGGAAGTGCTGATCGGTACACCGAAGCCGGCAGTCGGAGATGTTCAGATTGAGAGTATCCTGATGCAGCTTCGTGAGAGACAGATTGCAGAAGAGAAAAAGGTTACTTACGGAAAACAGCAGTCGGCTGCCGAAAGTGAGAAATCCCTTCGTGAAGCCGAGGCCACTGCTGCACAGCAGAGCTTCCTTACCAAATCCAAGATCCAGATCGAGATCGAAGGCAACGCCGGTGCTGCCCTTGCAAGTAAAGCTGAGCAGGAAGCCAATCAGATCGTTGCCCTTGCCCGTGCTAACAACACCCGTATCCGTCTTGAAGGTGAGGCGGAAGCTTCCAAGGAATCCAATGTAGGCCTCGCAAAAGCACAGGCCATTGATGCTCAGGTCAAAGCATACGGCGGAGCAGAGTTTCGGATCATCCAGGAAGTTACCGACAAACTTTCCGATGCAATCAAGAATACTAAGGTCGATATCGTTCCGAAAACTATGGTCAATATGGGCGGAGGCTCAGACGGATCCGGCAACGGCGGAACAGGAACCGTGCTTGATGCTCTTCTGAAGTTCATAACGCTCGATAAACTTGGCGTAAATGTCTCCGAAATAGCCAAAGCTGCCCAGGCCAAACAGCTTGCAGAAGCAGCGGCTTCAGCCAAAGCTGCCCCGGTTGTTCCGGTTGTTCCGGCTGCCCCGGCTGCCCCGGTCGCTGCCCCTGAAGCCCCCAAACCTCCTAAGGCATAAAGGAGAAGGTCAAAAAGAAAGATTATCACGTTAAAACAGGAATCATGCCGTGAAAAAATAAGTCTGCCGCAACTGCTGAAAAGCGAAAGCGGCAGATTTTTTAATGGCCGGATCAAACCGAATTTCCGGTATTCAAATTAATATCCTCAATCCCCGCCCTTTTTCAGAATGGGATGTATATACCGCCCCTTTGTAATTGTTCCGCGGCCATATTGTATGGCACCGGCCGGACAGCGGTTGAGGCAGCCGAGACATTGCGTACATGCTTTTCCCAGGCCGGCTTATTTATCGCCTACTTTGATAGTGGCGGCCGGGCAGATACGTTCACAGAGCCCGCACCGCATACAGGCATCGGTTGCGTAGAATTTACTTGTGTTGATGGCGAACCGGTGGAAACGGGTGGAAAAGGGGGTTAATGTTTGAGGTGGTTGAACCATTGTCGGTACAGTGTATAGCAGATAATTGGATGCATACGGGACGTATACGGTTTGCATACACATTCGAACGAGGAGCTGATAATATGACCCGGAAAATTCTTTGGGACAAACATACAGATAACTCCACGGATAAATCGATAGACATCAGTCAGAAAGAAAACAAGGATAATTGTCGGAGTTCCTGCAAGCTGCAGGAGTCCTGCGTGTCTTCCGGTATCATGGGGCTGGCTGTCGGCGACGCGATGGGCGTGCCTGTTGAATTTGTCAGCAGGGAAGATCTTGACAGAAACCCGGTCATTGATTTCCGGGAGCACGGTACTTTTGACCAGCCTTTTGGAACATGGTCAGACGATACAAGTCTGACACTTTGCCTTCTGGACAGCTTGTGCAATGGTCTTGATTACTGTGATATCATGGACAAATTCCAAAAATGGGGGGACAGGGGTGAGTATACGCCGCACGGTAATGCTTTTGACATGGGCCGGACGACCGTTAATTCACTCTACAAATATAAGCTGGGGGTTGCGCCTCTTCTGTGCGGAGGGGATCAGGAATCGGACAACGGCAACGGTTCTCTGATGCGTATCCTGCCTGCTGCGTTCTATCTTTATCCGAAATTCGGTGCGGATGTCATGAGTGATGAGACCATGGAGACTGTTCACAAAATTTCAGGCTTGACTCACCGGCATCCCAGAAGCCTGATTGCGTGCGGAATCTATATCTCTGTTGCAGTTCGATTGATTGCCGGAGAGAATCTGAAGGATTCCATACGTTTCGGAGTGGGGACGGCTTTTGACTACTATAGCCGTAAGCCGAAGATGTCAAAAGAGATAGGGTACTATGACCGCATGAAGAATATTGATAAGTTCACAGCACTTCCCAGGAAGAATATTCGAAGCAGCGGCTATGTTGTGGATACAATCGAGGCTGCACTCTGGTGCCTGCTTACCACTTCATCCTATTCGGATTGTATTCTGAAAGCAGTGAATCTCGGAGAAGACACGGATTCTACCGCTGCAGTTGCAGGGGGACTTGCCGGCATTTTCTATGGATATCCGTCTTTTGCCGAAATGGGAAACAAGCTGGTTGGACGTGATTACATTTTGTCGCTCTGCAGGAAATTTGAACACATCTGGGTGGATTTGATCGGATCATAGCGGCCCAGTGGATATTCGTTCGTTTTAGACAAGGAAAAGTAGCAAAAAGCGGTTTGATTTGTCGGCTGCATTATTATATTCTGACAATACTTATATTATTCCGGCGCAGACATATGCAATTCGCGCTGAAAAACAAGAGTGTTGATTTGGAGGGTATCCTTTATGACAATGAAGCTTGCTTTTTCTACGCTTGGATGTCCGGAGTGGACATGGACCGAAATTTACACAATGGCCTTCGACCTGGGTTATAAGGGCATAGAAATCCGCGGTCTCGGTGAAGAAATCATGGCAGCACGTGCCAAACCGTTTTTGCCGGGAGAAATCGACCGTACAGTTGAAATGCTGGAACGCCTCAAGCTTACTATTTCATGCTTCTCGTCTAATTGTGTCCTTGCATCAACGGAAGGTGCCGCCGCAGCCGATGCTGAGATCAATGAGTATATTTCCCTCGCGGCGAAGGTCGGGGCACCATATGTACGCGTGCTCGCAGACGCGCACCCTGCTCCGGAATGCGAAGTGGATGATGAGTCTGTTGCCGTACTTTTGAAAAAACTCGCTGTTGATGCAGGCAGGAAGAATGTTACGCTGCTGGTAGAAACCAATGGCGTATATGCTGATACGAAGCGTCTGCGGAATCTTCTTGATAAGATCGCAAGTCCATATGTCGCGGCACTGTGGGATGTGCATCACCCGTACCGTTATTTTCAGGAGACTCCTGCTCAGACATGGGACAACCTTGACGGTTATATCCGTTATGTCCATTTGAAGGATTCATTGACGGATGTATCCGGCAAGACAAAATATCGCATGCTCGGAAGCGGTAATCTTCCGTTGACTGAAGTCTTTGAACTTCTCAAAAAAAAAGAATTCGACGGATTTGTCTCCCTTGAATGGGTTAAGCGCTGGTCATCCGAGCTTGAAGACGCAGCCGTCGTATTTCCGCAGTTTGTTACATATATCCGCATGTGGGAGGATGCTTCGGTTTGCGCCTCTTCGGAAGCACAGGCTGTTCAGGCGAAAGCTCCCGCTTCTGCACCCATCGATAAAGTGCAGACAACAACGATCCCCCAACGTGAAATATTTGTCCGCCCTGAAGACGGACAGAGGGTTTTTGAAAAGGATACACTTATTGATCTTACGTTTGGCCAGCTTCTGGAAAAAACCGCTGCCACTTTCCCGGACCAATATGCTTTTGCTTATACGACACGTGATTATACACGCACATACAGCGAATTTCTGGAGGAAGTCGATAAGACCGCGCGTATGTTCATGGCAATGGGCGTTAAGAAGGGCGATCATGTAGCAATATGGGCAACCAACTGTCCGCAGTGGTTTCTTACATTCTGGGGAGCCGTACGCATGGGTGCAGTTCTTGTAACTGTAAATTCATCTTACAAAATCCATGAAGCGGAATATATCCTGCATCAGTCGGATACTCAGACCCTGGTAATGATCGACGGCTATAAGGATTCGGATTATGTGCAGATTATCAATGAGATCTGCCCTGAACTGGCCGTATCGGAGCCGGGCAAGCTATGCAGCGCGCGCCTTCCTGAACTTAAGAATGTAATTACAATAGACTCACGCCAGCCCGGATGCTTCTTCTGGGACGATGCCATGTCCCTTTCATCCCTTATTCCGGAGAACACTGTCCGTGATATGCAGGACACCCTTGATAAGGATGAAGTCGTAAA